>ERZ773359.1219-NODE-1219-length-36282-cov-5.256025_pt1 | contig 36282 bp, 37 predicted proteins | sample MGYA00374955_ERZ773359 | MGnify/ENA primary metagenome ERZ773359 (study PRJEB29098, sample SAMN04486028) | biogas fermenter metagenome | study: EMG produced TPA metagenomics assembly of the Biogas fermentation microbial communities from Germany - Plant 4 DNA1...
TAGGATTTAAGATTTTATATCATATTATCAATCAACAGCAAGCTTGTCTTGGTGAACGCGCTTATTTACCTTGGATAGATATGCAAGAACAAATGATCAAAGCAGGATTACCTTTAACTGCCTTAGAATCAGGTAAGCCTTTATCTGAGTTTGATATAATTGGCTTTACTTTGCAGCATGAAACTAGTTATACAAACGTAGTGAAAATGTTGGATCTAGCGGATATTCCGCGGTTTAGTGCAGAACGAAAGGAGACGGATCCGTTAATTATTGCTGGCGGTCCGTGTAGTTTTAATTGTGAGCCAATAGTGGATTTTTTAGATTGTGTTGTTCTAGGTGATGGGGAGGAAGTACTTAAACAGATTTTAGAGCTTGCAGTTGCGGCCAAGGAGCAAAATATTGCTAAAGAAGAATTGCTTAGGCAATTAGCCAAGTTAGAGGGAGTTTATGTTCCTCGCTTTTATCGGGCTGTTTATAATGATAATGGTGACTACATGGGACTAGAGCCACTAAAGCAAGATCTGCCTTTAGAAATTAATAAGAATTTGGTAGAAAATCTAGATCAAGCTTTTTACCCAGACACAGCTATCGTGCCTTACACAAAGGTGGTTTTTGAAAGGGCTGTCGTCGAGGTAATGCGAGGTTGTACTAGAGGTTGTCGTTTTTGCCAAGCAGGAATGATTTATCGCCCAGTAAGAGAACGTTCTGTTGAGGTACTTAAAAAGCAAGTTGCTCAGTTAATAAAGAATACTGGTTATGAGGAAATATCTTTGTCATCCTTATCCACGGGGGATTATAGTTGTATTCAACAATTAATTAGTGAATTAGTGCAAGAGTATGAGGGACAAGGGGTATCGGTAGCCTTGCCGTCGTTAAGAGTTGATTCCTTTTCAGTTAAATTAGCGGAGCAAATTCAAAAAGTGCGTAAGTCAGGGATTACCTTTGCACCAGAAGCTGGTACTCAGAGACTAAGAGATGTAATTAATAAAAATGTAACAGAAGCTGATTTATATGATGCAGTAGAAAGTGCCTTTCAAGCCGGCTGGCATCAAGTTAAACTTTATTTTATGATTGGCTTGCCAACCGAGGAGTTTGCTGACTTAGACGGGATCGTTTCCATTGCTAAAAATGCTTTGGAGATTGGTTGGAAGTATCATCAGAAAGGTCGTAGGAAGCCTACTGTAGTGGTCAGTGTTTCCTCCTTTGTACCAAAAAGTCATACTCCCTTCCAATGGGAAGCTATGGACAGTATAGAAGTGTTGTTAGAAAAACAAGCTTATTTAAGGAAACATCTGTCGCATCCTGGTATTTCTTTTCAATACCATAATGTTCATATTAGTTATTTAGAAGCCATTTTAGCTCGTGGTGATCGGCGGTTAGCTGCAACAATTGCTAGGGCAGTAGATTTAGGTTGTCAATTTGACAGTTGGCATGAATGCTTTGATTTTAAGTTATGGGAACAAGCTTTACAGGATACCAATATTGATGGCAATTATTTTGCTAATCGGCAAAGAGCGAAGGATGAAATATTACCATGGGATCACCTAAAGTGTGGGGTAAGTAAAGGTTATTTGTGGCGGGAACGAGAAAAAGCCTTTAAAGAAGAAACTACTCCTGATTGTCGTTTTACTAACTGTACAGGGTGTGGTCTACCAAAGTGCAATATTAGGGATAGAGGATGATTTCAAATGGGTAAAAGTATAAGAGTACGATTTCAAGTAAAAGAAACCTGTCGATTTATTTCCCATCTGGATAAAGTAAGAAGTTTTGAACGGGCCATTCGTCGGGCTCAACTGCCCATTGCTTATTCGCAAGGTTTTAACCGGAGACCACGTTTTGCCTTTGCCCAAGCTTTGCCAGTAGGAGTTACAAGTGATGCAGAATATGCTGACTTTCATTTAACTGAATATTTGGAGGCTGAAAGGTTAAAAATTGCTTTAAATCAAGTTTTACCAAGTGGTTTTTATGTGTTAGAAGCAGTTAATTTGCCTGCACGAGCCGAGGCCTTAATGACTATTATTCAGGCTGCAGCTTATAGGATTAAATTATTAGAACAAGCTAGTGAATTGCCGGATAAAATTGGAAACCTTTTAGCTCAGAAATCTATTTATATCGATAAACATACGAAAAAAGGATCGAAACAGGTTAACATTCGTCCTTGGATATATCAACTAGAATTAAATGAAGATGGAACAGAACTAAGTTTAGTATGTGCTTGTGGTTCTCAAGGAAATCTGCGTCCGATGGATATTTTAGAACCATTAGGCCTAAAATTAGAAGAAGTATTAATTCATCGGGAAGCACTTTGGATAGAAATGGATCCAGTTCGACGCACGCCAATCGATATTGTAGGAGGGTGATTTGGGTGAGTCAGCAAGTGGTGATTACTTCCTATTTAAATCATGTTTTAGTAGGGATTCTAGAAAAAGGAAGACTAGTTGAGTTTTTTATGGAAAAGGATGAAGAGAGCCGCACTGTTGGAAATATTTATCTTGGTAAGGTGGAAAATATTTTGCCTGGAATGGAAGCGGCCTTTGTTGATATTGGTTTAGAGCGCAATGCCTTTCTTTATGCTGGCGATTTAAACCAAGCGGACTCAGATTTGCCCATTAATAAACTCCTACGTAAAGGTGAGCAGATTTTAGTTCAGGTTACTAAAGAGCCTGAAGGTACCAAAGGAGCTAGGGTTACCAGTCAGTTGTCAATTCCTGGTAGATACTTAGTATTGATGCCTATGGAAAATAACATTGGAGTATCGAGGCAGATTGTGGATTCAAAAGAAAGGGAACGCTTGAAAGATATTGCAGAAAGGATTAAGCCAGGGGAGATGGGCTTAATTATTCGCACTTTAGCAGCTGGTCACTCAGAAGAAGAGCTTATTCAAGATCGGGATTATTTAGTAGCCTTATGGGATGAATTACAAGCTAAAACTAAAGCCAGTACTGCACCTAAATTGATCTATCATGATTATGATCTGATTCATCGGATTTTACGGGATTTGGTCAGTGAGGATACGGAGCAGGTTTTAGTAGAACAAGAATGGATCTATAATTCTATTATTGCTAAGGCCAAGAGTCTAGGCCTGCCAGAATCGGTAAAGATTGATCTTTTTCAAGGAAAAGTTTCACTGTTTGAACAGTTAGGTTTAGACCATGAACTAGAAAAAGCGATGCGTAAGCAGGTTTGGTTAAATAGCGGTGGTTACTTGATTATTGACCAAACAGAAGCTTTAGTAAGTATTGATGTGAATACTGGTAAATATGTAGGCCAGAAAGAATTACGAAATACAGTTTTACAAACGAATCTAGAGGCTGCAGCGGAAATAGCCAAGCAATTACGGCTAAGGAATATCGGCGGAATTATCATCATTGATTTTATTGATATGGACAACGAGGCTGATAAGAAAACAGTCTTAGAGGCTTTAGAAACAGCTTTAGCTAAAGATAAAACTAAGAGCCATGTTTTTGGTTTTACCCAGCTAGGTTTGGTGGAAATGACCCGTAAAAAATCCAAACAGCGCCTCAGCAACTTGCTCTTAGTACCTTGTTCTCACTGTAAGGGACGAGGCCAGATTTATTCACAGGAAATCACTGCCATTCATATTGCGCAACGGATTTTCTCTCTGGCAAAGGAGCCGGATATCCACACCATTACAGTAGATTGCCATCCTTTTGTGGCAGTGGAGTTAATTGGAGAGCAAGGTTCCAACTTAGATGCCCTTAAAAAACAGATAAAGAAAGAAATAATTATCAATACTCGACGTGACCTAGAATTAGATCAAATAAAAGTGGCCGGTCATCATTGACAAGGCTCAATTTGAATGTTAAAATTAACGTTGTATCGTTACCGCATAGAACAGGTTTTTGAAACACGTAGGTGTACCTGTAGCTAGCGAGTCAAAGCGAGGAGGTGTTGTAATGTACGCTGTAATTGAGACTGGTGGTAAACAATACCGAGTAACTGAAGGTGATTCCATTTTCGTTGAAAAACTAAATGTTGCTGAAGGTGAAACAGTTACTTTTGACAACGTATTACTAGTTAGTACTGGGGATAAAGTATCTGTTGGAAACCCAACAGTTGCTGGAGCTAAGGTTACTGCTAAAGTAGTTGAACAAGGTAAAGGCAAAAAAATTATTGTTTTTAAGTACAAGCCGAAAAAGAACTATCGTAAAAAATCTGGACATCGTCAACCTTACACTAAGCTAGTAATCGAAAAGATTGAAGCATAATGACAGTTGTTCGTTTTTTTAAGAATCATCAGGGAATAACGGGGTTTGAGGCTAAAGGACATGCAGGATTTGCTGACGCAGGACAAGATATTGTTTGTGCGGCAATTTCTGTTTTGACTCAAACTGCAGTTATTGGCTTAGAAAAAGTAGTTCAAATTAAGCCAAAAGTAAAAGTGAGAAAAAAAGACGGATATCTTAAGTGTATGTTACCTAACAGATTATCACCAGAAGCCTGGAAGGAATGTCAAATAATATTTCAGGTTTTACAGGCTGGTTTACAAGGAATAGTGTGTGAGTATGAAGATTTTTTACGAATTGAGGAGGTGTAGTCATGCGCATAGATTTACAGCTATTTGCAACTAAAAAGGGTGGCGGTAGCACAAGGAATGGTCGAGATTCCAATGCTAAGCGACTAGGCGTAAAAAGGCATGACGGTCAATTTGTTACTGCAGGCAGTATCCTAGTTCGTCAAAGAGGAACTAAGATTAAGCCGGGTAATAATGTGGGACGCGGTTCTGATGACACTTTGTTTGCTATGGTAGATGGCTATGTTTCTTTCAAACGAACAGCTAAGAATCGCTCTGTAGTGAGCGTTGTAACTGATACTACCATTACGGCTTAGTTAAAAATCCCTTTTGTACGTTGAGTACGAAAGGGTTTTTTTGTCATTAGTATGGAATACTACTAAAAAATCAAAGAGGGAAGGCGTATGTTTTTAGATCGAGCAACAATTTATGTTAAGGCGGGAGATGGGGGCGACGGTTGTGTCGGCTTTCGTCGGGAAAAATACATACCTGCCGGTGGACCAGCAGGTGGCAATGGAGGTCGCGGTGGCAGTGTAATTTTTGTAGTAGATAATAATTTATCCACATTAATCGATTATCGCTACCGCAAGCATTATAAGGCACAAAATGGTGAACACGGACAAAATAAAAACATGTATGGTAAAGATGGTGAAGATTTAATTTTGCGGGTTCCTCCTGGAACAATCGTGAAAAACCATGAAACTGGTGAGATTATTGCTGATTTAACTCGTCCAGGACAACGCCTAATTATAGCCGAAGGTGGTCGGGGAGGTAGAGGCAATACTCAGTTCGCTACTCCGACCCGTCAAGCACCAGCTTTTGCTGAAAAAGGGGTTAAAGGTAGAGAACTTTGGGTGGATTTAGAACTGAAGTTATTAGCTGATGCTGGCTTAGTAGGCTATCCTAATGCTGGCAAGTCTACTTTATTGTCTGTAGTATCAGCAGCTAAACCTAAAATTGCCAATTATCCCTTTACTACCTTAACGCCAAATTTGGGGGTTGTCTCCTTAGACATTGGTCAATCTTTTGTAATAGCAGATATACCTGGTTTAATTGAAGGTGCTCATCAAGGTGTAGGCCTAGGTACGGATTTTCTTCGACATATTGAAAGAACTAGGGTGATTCTGCATGTAATAGACGTGGCTGGAGTGGATGGCCGAGATCCGGTTGAGGACTATTTTCAGATAAACCAAGAATTACGTTTATTTAATGAAGCCTTAAGTCAATTGCCCCAAATTGTAATCGCTAACAAAATCGATTTGCCTGACGCTCAAGAAAACATAGAACGCCTCGCAGCAGTAGTGGCTAAAGACGGACGGCAACTGTTCACAATCTCTGCGGCTACTAGGCAAGGAACCCAGGAATTAATGATTTCAGTTTGGAATTTACTAAAAGATTTAAAAGCTCAAGAACCTGAGGAGCAAGCTCTAGAGGAACAGGTAATTGTTTATCGTCCTGAGGTGGAACACGCACCGGTTGAAGATTTTACTATTCGTCAGGATGATGATGAATATTTTGTAGAGGGAGCAGGTTTAGAACGATTAATGTCCCGTTTGGATTTGAATAATCCTGAAGTAGTTGAGTACCTACAAAGACTTTTTCAAAAAATTGGTTTATATGACCAATTAAGAAATATGAACATTCCTGAAGGTAGTATTGTTCATGTTGGTGAATTAGAATTTGAATATTATGAGTAGGTGAAGGCGTATGTTAACTAGCAAACAAAGGGCGTATTTACGCTCCTTAGGCAATGAATTAGAAGCTATTTTTCAAATCGGAAAAAGCGGAATCACCGAGGAATTATTAGCCCAATTAGACGATGCCTTAGAAGCACGGGAACTAATTAAAGTAAAAGTACTGAAGAACTGTTTAGAAGAGCCAGCAGAGGTTGCTGACCAGGTAGCTGATGGTTTAGCAGCTCAAGTAGTACAAAAGATTGGCAGGAGTTTTATTCTTTATCGAGAATCAGTTGAGAAAAAGAGGATAGAATTGCCATAAGTTAATTATAAAATCTAGGAGGGTAATTATGAGTGAAGTATTTAAAGGAGTAAATAAAATAGAATATGAAGGTCGCACTTCTAGAAATCCGTTGGCTTTTAAACATTATAATCCGCAAGAGTTAGTTGGCGATAAGACTATGGAAGAACACTTAAGATTTTCTGTAGCCTATTGGCATACGTTTAATGCGGTAGGGGCAGATCCTTTTGGTGCTGGGACCATGTTTAGACCTTGGGATCAAGTTAGTGACCCGCTTGGTCATGCTAAGGCTAGAATGGAAGCAGCTTTTGAATTTATGAGTAAATTAGGAGTTAAATATTTCTGTTTTCATGACAGGGATATTGCTCCAGAAGGTGCGACTTTAGCAGAGTCTAATAAATATTTAGATGCTATTGTGGATTTAGCTAAGGATTTGATGAAAGAGACCGGCATTAAATTACTTTGGGGCACAGCTAACTTATTTAATCATCCTCGTTATGTACATGGGGCTGCTACATCTAACAATGCAGATGTATTTGCCTATGCAGCTGCTCAAGTGAAAAAAGCTCTAGAAGTTACAAAAGAGCTTGGTGGAGAGAACTATGTATTTTGGGGCGGCCGTGAAGGATACGAAACTCTTTTAAACACTAATATGAGCCTAGAATTAGACAATTTTGCCCGTTTCTTACACATGGCTGTTGATTATGCAAAAGAAATTGGCTTTACTGGACAGTTCCTAATTGAACCAAAACCAAAAGAGCCAACAAAGCATCAGTATGATTTCGATGTGGCTACCGTTCTTGGTTTCTTAAGAAAATATGATCTTGACCAATATTTCAAGATGAATATTGAAGCGAACCATGCTACTTTGGCTGGTCATACTTTTCAGCACGAATTACATTATGCTAGAATTAACGGTGTATTAGGCAGCGTAGATGCTAACCAAGGAGATATGCTGTTAGGTTGGGATACTGACCAAATGCCAACTGATTTGTATAGCACAACTTTAGCTATGTATGAAATCTTAAAAAATGGTGGTCTCCATTCTGGCGGATTGAACTTTGATGCTAAAGTTAGACGTGCCTCATTTGAATTAAATGATCTGTTTATTGGTCATATTGCTGGCATGGATGCTTTTGCTTATGGCTTAAAAGTAGCTCATAAGTTATTAGAATCCGGAGAATTAGAAGATATTATTGCTGAGCGTTATGCTAGCTTTAACTCTGGCATTGGCGAGCAAATCGTTCAAGGTAAAGTAGGTTTCAAAGAATTAGAAGCGTATGCACTAGAATTAAAGGAAATCAATAACACTTCTGGCCGTCAAGAAGAATTAGAAGCGATTCTCAACCATTACTTAATTAACAGTTAATTAATGCTAATTAGGATTAACAGGAAGTAATCGCTAGTTGACGAATTAAATATAAAATGAGTCTACCAAGACGTTATTCTTGGTAGACTGCCTTTAAGGTTAGGAGCTAAGAAAGGTGAAAAAGCAAGTTCAACGACGAATTGGTATCATGGGTGGAACATTTGATCCTATTCATTATGGTCATTTAGTAACTGCTGAGGCAGCTTTAGGCGAGTTTAATTTGGATTTGGTATTATTCTTGCCTTCTGGAACTCCGCCCCACAAAGATGCTCGCCAAGTGACAGATGCCAAGCATCGACATTTGATGACGGTATTAGCCACTTTGACTAATCCACATTTTGAAGTGTCGAGAATTGATATTGATCGGGAAGGCGTAACATACACTATTGATTCTTTGAGGCTCTTAAAAGCAGAATATGGTGAGGAAACAGAGCTATATTTTATAACAGGTGCTGATGTAGTAATGGAATTAATGACTTGGAAAGATTCTGAGGAATGTTTACAATTGGCCGAATTTATTGCTGCTTCAAGACCTGGTTTTAGTTTTGGTGCGAAAACTACTTTAGTTGAGGAATGGTTTGCTAAGCATGGTAAGAAACTGCATGTCATTAATGTTCCAGCGATGGCTATATCATCCACTGATGTTCGCGAACGAGTTCGAGCTAAAAAGTCAATTCGTTATCTAGTTCCTGAAACAGTTGAATATTATATTCATAAGAACAATTTATATATCTAGCTTGAGGCAGCCAGAGAATATAGATATTATACGAAGGCTTTGGTGAATGATCTTACAATTTAGCTAGTGGCTCCTGGTTGCAAAGTGGACCACTAGCTTTTTTAAAAAGGGGGGCAAAGTATGCTTTCGCCAGAAGAAGTGCAAAGAAGAATGGAAGAATTAGAAAAACAAAGAGCGTTAAAAAGAAGAAAAAAACAACGGAAAATTATTTCTGCTATTATTTTGTTATCATTTGGTATTTTTTTAATGGTGTTGACGGCATACTACAGCTATCACCAGGGTCTAACTACCGTAGATATGAAAGCCAATGACGAACAGAGACTTAATGTTTTATTTATTGGTATTGATCAGAAAAGTGTCTCTGGTTCACGGGCTGACACAATTATGTTAGTTTCTTTAAACCTTAAAACAGGGGAAGCTGGAGTTTTGGCGATTCCTCGAGATACTAGAGTTTATATTCCAGAACGAAATCGTTGGGATCGGATTAATGCCGCTCATGTTTATGGTGGTACACAATTAGTGGCTAAAACGGTATCTGAATTTTTAGGGGTACCAATTAATTATTATATTCAGACTGATTTCGAAGGTTTTAGTAAAATAGTCGATACTCTAGGCGGCATTGAAATTGATGTCGAACGGGATATGCAATATGATGATTATGCTCAAGGTTTGCATATTAACTTAACCAAGGGGTTGCAAGTTTTAGATGGAGATAAAGCTTTACAATACGTGAGGTTTCGTGATAGTTTAGGTGATGTTTCTTTAGTAGATCCAGTCACCCAATCCTATGGTGGTAGGATCGAACGTCAGCGCAAATTTGTAACGGCTTTAATTAGGCAAACTTTAAGACCGGCTACAATTCCTAAGTTACCAAAGCTTGTTGGTCAGATTTGGGATACAGTAGAAACTAATATACCTTGGAATTTAGCTTTGAAATTAGCCTTCTCTGCAGAAGAATTTGAACTTAGTAAAATGACTACTGCAGTTGTACCAGGAAATTCCGATACTATTAATGGAGCTGCCTATTGGATACCAGACCGAGATAAATTAGAGACAGTTGTGAATATGGTGGTGTATGGAAAAGAACCGCCCCTAACAGTTGAAGTCTTAAATGGAGCAGGTGTCTCTGGTTTGGCTGGTCGAGTAGGAGAGATTCTCAGACAAATTGGTTATGATCCTATTCGTTTAAGTAATGCCGATCATTTTAATTATCCGGTTAGTCAGTTGATTGTTGGGCCAAATGTTGATTTAGATCAGGTTAAAAGATTAAGTGAAGTTTTAGAAGCAGAGATTATCGTGGATCCTAAGCGGAATGGTCAGCCGGATATTACCCTAATAATAGGAAAGAATTATCAGATATAGGAGGGGATGTTTTGCGTAATCTGAGCACAAAAGAAATAGCTATTGCAGCAGCTCAGGCCATGGATGATAAACTCGCCGAGGAGATTAAGGTATTAAAAGTGAGTGATGTAATGGTTGATGCCGATTATTTTGTAATCGGCAGCTGTCAAACAATGATTCAACTTAATGCCATAGCTCATGCTGTTTTAGATAAATTAAAAGAATTAAATGTGCCATTACTGCGTCAAGAAGGGCGTCATGACAATCAATGGGTGCTATTAGACTATGGTAGTGTAGTCATTCATATATTTACCGCTGAAGAACGTGAATACTATTCCTTGGAAAAATTATGGGCAGACGCAGAAGTTGTTCCCTTTGAGTAGGAGGGAGCCTGATGAGAGAGAAACAGCGTCAATCAGCCTATACTTACTTAGCTAAGTTTTATGATCTGCTGATGGAGTTAGATTATCAGGAATGGGCTCAGTATTTAATCAATACTTGGGAAAAGTTTGGACAAAGACAGCCAAAAATCCTGGATTTAGCTTGTGGAACAGGCACTTTAACTCTGCTTTTAGCGCAAAAAGGCTATCAAATTGCCGGTTTGGATATATCTAAGCAAATGTTGGCAGAAGCGGAACGAAAAGCTAGCGAACTTGGCTTACCGATCAAGTGGTATTTAGATGATTTATCTGATTTTGATTTAGCCGAGCAATTTGATGTATTGCTTTGCACTTGTGATGGCTTAAATTATTTGGTAGAAGAAAACCATATGTTTAAAGCTTTAACTAACGCTTTTAATCATACCAAAGCCGGTGGCTTAATGCTTTTTGATCTTAATTCAGAAATGAAATTAAGAGAGATTTATGGAAATAATTCATACGCTGATTTATTTCAGGATTTTGGATATTTTTGGGACAACTACTATGATGAGGAACGAAATATTTGTCAAATGGATTTAACTTTTTTTCTGCCTGCTGAAAATGGTTTGTATTATCGAGTGAGTGAACGACATTTTGAAAAACTTTGGCGGCCGCCTGTTATTATTGAAATGGCGGAAAAGATTGGTTGGCAATTATTAGGTTATTATGCTTTCCCAACTTGGCAGGAACCAGAAGATGCAGTAGAAAGATGGCAGTTTGTTTTGGGTAAAGATTAGAGGGGTTACGCAACCCCTCTTTTTATTTTCCGCAGCCACACCCTCCTTGTTTGGTACTGAAGAAGTATCTAGTGTTTTTGTTTGTAGTAGATCGTTGACTGGTATTTCGAGCAACGGGTGTTAGAGAACCTTTTTTATTGAGTTCTTTTTGTTTTTCCTTTAACTGACGTGCAGCTTGTTGTGCCCAATAATTGTTAACCAATCAGTTCACCTCCTGGTTACTTTACTATAGCTTATGAAGTTAATCAGCTAGAGGTCTCAATAAAATAAAAAAACACCTTAAGGATAGAGTAATCTATCTTAAGGTGCTAGATAGTAGGTTATCTGAAAGGTGTTTTTACACCTAGGTTAGCTTGTTCTACAAGAGCCTGTTCAGCAGAGGCAATCATTTTTCTTACCATATGTCCACCAACAGCTCCACATTCTCTAGAGGAAATGTTTCCCCAGTAACCTGTTTTATATTCAGGGTTTATGTTAAGTTCTTGGGCAACTTCATACTTGAATTGATTTAGTGCTTGATATGCTTGAGGGATTACTTTTACATTTGATGAGCTTGAACCTTGGGTCATTAACTTATTCTCCTTTCAGTTTTATTTGTTAATATGTTTTCCAGTAAAACTATAAATATAAACAATGATTAATGGTAAAACCGGAAGGATTATCAAATGTAATTAGGAGAATATAGCAGGAAATTCAGAAAATTAAGCGAAGTTATAGATATGTCTAAGGGATGGTGGAATGAGGAGGGTCATTATGACTGCACGACAACGAGTAATAGTTGTAGTGTTGGTAACCGCTATCCTGTTAGGCAATGGTTTTAATCTATTAGTAAAACAACAGAAGTGTGTAAGGATTGTTCAGCAATCAGCAGCGATTGTTGAGGCTCAGGAAAGAGAAACGATAGCTGTGAGTGAAGATGGACAAAAACATGACTTGGAAACTTGCCAATTAGTGCATGTAAATTGGGCTACAGCCACCGAATTGCAGACATTACCAGGAATTGGGCCGAAGTTAGCTCAAAGAATCATCGAAGCTCGCCAACAAGCATATTTTACTCAGCTCCAAGATTTGCTTCGGGTTTCCGGGATTGGTCCAGCAAGATTAGAACAAATTGCTGAACATATTTGTTTAGCATTTCCCAAGCAGGATGACTAATCAAAGACCATTTTTACTTATATTTTTTCTGTTAATCCTCGGATTAACTTTGGCAAGACTTTATCAAGCAATTTTTGGAGTTAGTTTGCTATTGGCAGCACTGTTGCCTTTCTGGCTGTATCAAGAATACCGTGGTAAAACCAGAGCAGCCTGCTATTTTTATTTATATATCTTAGGCTGTAGTTATTTGCTAGGTTGTTTAATAAGCTATCAACCAGTAATTCCGGAAAAATCTTTTAATTTGACCGGTAAAGTTTTAGAGTATCGGCCTTTAACATCCTACCAACGCGTGATTGTGCGCTCACCTGAGCTAAACAGTAAATTAGCTCTTCATATATCAAATGACTTGGTAGTTGAACCTGGGATGTGGTTAAGCTTTTCTGGAACTATTACTGAACCTAAGTCGGCGAGAAATCCTGGTGAGTTTTCTTACCAGGATTATTTGGCTAAGCAAGGAGTAGCTGGTTTGATAATACCAGAACAAATAACAATATTAAAACCAGCTAAGCTTAGTAGCTCCTGGGTAGCTAAGCTGAGAAAGTATTTTTATGATAATATCCAAGCAAACATTAAATCAGCTGAGCTAACCGTAGCCTTGGTGCTGGGTCAACGTACAGCTTTAAGCCCAGAAGAACAACAAGTTTGGCAGCAGCTAGGTACCAGCCATCTTTTGGCTGTTTCTGGGATGCATATCGGATTATTAGCCATTCTTTTTGGTTCTATAGCTCAGCGACTGTCTGGCTCCAATGTTGCCAAGTGCATTTTGGTAAGTTTTCTATTGCTTATTTATGTCTTAATTAGTGGTGGAAGTCCTTCAGCTTGGCGGGCTTGGGGCGGAGCTGTTCTAGGTTTAACAGCAGCTATGCGTAAACAAAAAATAGATGCTTTGCATTCGTGGAGCTTAATTGGCACTACAATGCTGCTGATTTCACCAAATTTATTGTGGCAAATCAGCTTTCAATTATCTTTTGCAGCCAGTGGAAGTATTATTCTTTGGGTACCAGTGTTAAATCGGATAACGAAACTATTTAAGGATAATTTACTGGGGAGAATAACTGGCTATCTTTTAAATAGCATAATGATTTCTCTAATAGCGCAAATAGGTTTATTCCCGTTTTTAATCTATTATTTTCAGGAAGTATCTCTATTTGGTCCATTGGCTACTTTAATCATGGTACCACCAATCTTTTCGCTGTTAATTGGTGGATTAATGGTTGGTTTATTGGGTCCATTAGTTAAGCCGATTGGTCAACTAATGCATTGGCTTACTATAGCCATTTATCAGATTAATAGTTGGCTACTGAAGCTAAGTCCAACCATTCAGCTATCAGGTTTATCCTTTGGATTAGTTTTTCTGTGGTATTTTCTCTTTATTTCTGGGGGATGGATTCTGCGTCAAAATTATATTTTTCCTAGGCAACAGAGTAATTGGCGTTGGATGATTCAGCTGTTGTGTATTTTGACAGTATTAAGCTTACCCGCATCAGTTAAACGTCCCTTGGAAATAACGATTTTAGATGTTGGTCAAGGCGATGCCATATATATTCGCACACCGTATCAGCAGCATATTTTAATTGATGGCGGTGGTGATTCTATTTACTGGCAGCAACGAGGAAGAAATGTTGGGCTTCGCACAGTGGTACCTTATTTAAAATATCGAGGTGTTAAGGAGTTAGACTTGGTTATTTTGAGTCATCCCCATGAAGATCATTTACATGGTTTATTAGCTGTTTTAGAGACCTTTCCAGTAAAGCAGGTAGTAGATAATGGACTTAGTCATACAACGGTCTCCTATGAGCGTTATTTGCAGTTAATTGCGGAGAAAAATATCAGCTATACTTCCGTAAAAGCTGGTGACCGGATTATTTTAAAGGGCGGTATTGTTTTGGCTGTTCTTCATCCAGCACAACCCCTTCAAGGTACAAATTCTGATCACAATAATAATAGTTTAGTTTTGCTGTTGGATTATCAAGGCAAGAAAGTAATGTTTACTGGGGACTTAGATCGAGCAGGACAAATTGATTTACTGAGCCGTGAGTCATCATCAATTGATTGGATTAAGGTACCTCATCATGGCAGTCGGGAGGCTTTAGAACCAAAGTTTTATCAGCTGTTACAACCGCAACATGCAGTAATTTCTGCCGGCAATACATCTCATGGTCATCCTCACCAGGAAGTTTTAGATTTTCTGGGAAATCAGGGGATTAAAGTTTATCGTACGGATCAAGAAGGTGCTATGTCATTTTATGTTTGGCTTGGTCGTTTAGGCAGGTTTTTACGTCCGCGATAACGAAAATCTAAATACCAGGGAGGATTATCATGGATATTATTCAGCAAATAAAAACAAAACCGTTAGCTAAAGTCTATGTGGTGCATGGACCGGATCAATATAAACAAGACCAAGTCTATAAAGCATTATATGAACGAGCATTAGAGGATGGATTTGGTGATTGGAATTGGGTAACTATTGAAGGTCATAAGGAGTTAGCTTTATCAGAGCTAACCAATGAGTTAGCGACTGCGCCGTGGGGAGGCGGTCAGCGAATTATTGCTGTTAGTCAAGGTGATCAGATTTCTACGGAAGTTATGAATAATTTAGTCAAGTGGTTAAAAGCAAATCCAGCAGCTAATAGTTTGGCTCTCTTTTTTGATAAATTTGATCAGCGTTTGAAAGCTATTAAAGAATTGTTGACCATGGGTGTAGCCATACCGTGCGAAACACTGACAGGAGAAGGATTAATTCGGTGGATTCAGGATTATTTAGCATTACGCCAGAAATCAATTAAGGTTGAGGTAGCAGAATTGTTTTTAGAACGTGTGGGCAATGATTTAAACTTAATCACTAATGAGTTAGAGAAATTATTACTCTTCATTGGTAGCGAAACAACCGTTACAGAACAGCATGTTCAAGAAATTACGTCATTCGTTCCAGGTCAATTAGAGCAAGGTGCCATTTTTAAGATGGTGGAAGCAATTTCTGCCAAAGATCAAGCTCAAGCATTAGATTATTTACATCAATTGATTGATGCTGGTGAAGTACCATTAAGAATATTACCGCTAATTGAACGACAGTTACGTTTGTTATTGGCTGCTAAAACTCGAGGTAATCAGAGCATTAGTGCGGTAACACAAGCTATGGGAGAAACTAGTGATTTTGCTTTGAAAAAGGCTTTGCGTTATCAGAACAATTTTACTTTGGAAGAATTGTATCAAGGCTTTGCTGATATTGTGCAAGTAGATAGTGAACTTAAATTTGGAGCTGATCCAGAGCAGATAATGGAACAATTAATTATCAAATTATGTGCATAAAAAAACGCCCTTATAAAACGATGAGGGCGGTTTTTCTATGTCTGTTTATTGTTGACTAGCAGCGGCAAGTTTTTTAGTTAAACGAGATTTTTTACGTGCTGCTGCATTTTTATGGATAACACCTTTAGAAGCAGCTTTGTCCAATGCTTTAATTGCTTTTACAAGATATTCTTGTGCATCCTCACGGTTTTCACTAACAGCTACTTCAAAGCGTTTAATAGCTGTTTTTAAAGCAGATTTATGAGCCACATTATTAGCACGTTTTTTCGCACTAACTAGCACTCTTTTCTTTGCTGATTTAATATTTGGCACCAGTATGCACCTCCTACTTAATTTCTAGCCGTTAGTTATTATACCATTATGGCAGCTTAATTTCAATAGAACTTTTAAATTTACTCCATTCTGTACATGTTCCGGTTCTTTCTCGGATAGGCTAGTAATGAATTACTTGCTGAAGGAGGAGTTAATTGATGAGAAAACTGAGTGTGCAACGAGAGGAGTTTGTAGATCCCTATCAAGATGAATTTCGTAAAAAATATGGGGTATGGACGGATTTAGCAAGTGAGGCTCATCAAGTTATAGTTGATCGGGAAGGTCCACCAGAATTACCTGGTGTAATAGTGAAAAATGAGGAAACAGAATATGCTTTAATTAGTCGGGTAACTGTGGAGAATGAAATAGGAGCAAAAATGATTGGTAAAGCTCCAGGCCATTATTGTACTATTGAGGCTCCAGTTTTGCGTCAACATAATCGAGAAATTCAGCAAGAAATTGGTGCCTTATTGGCTAAAGAAATAAAATGGTTTTTAGCAGAAGCAAATTTAGCTGATGAAGATACTGTATTAGTGGTCGGTTTAGGTAACTGGAACGCCACACCAGATGCTTTAGGTCCTAAAGTAATTGATAATTTAATGGTTACTAGACATTTAATTGAATTATCTCCACCTGAACTAAGACATGGTTTGAGGCCAGTTGCAGCCCTAGCTCCAGGAGTTTTAGGCTTAACTGGAATAGAAACAGGTGAAATTATTCGAGGAACAGTACAAGAAGTGGGAGCTAAAGCAGTGATTTGTGTAGACGCTTTAGCTAGTAGAAGTGTAGAGCGTTTGTGTAGTACTATTCAAATTTCTGATACTGGTATTAATCCTGGTTCTGGCGTAGGTAATAAGCGGATGGCTATTAACCAGGAAACATTGGGAATTCCAGTAATTGCGATTGGGGTGCCAACTGTTGTTCATGCGGCTACGATTGTATCTGATGCTCTAGGCTATCTAGAAGGTCGTGATCCTGGACAGGCTCAAAGAGCTAAAGATATCCCACAGCGGACTCAATTTAATTTAGATCCACAAACAATAATTTCAGGTCAACCGGAAAAGTTCTCAGCTCAACCGCCTATGACTGAACAACAAAAAATGCAAATGATCGCTAAAGTATTACAACCTTACATGGGAAGTATGATTGTTACACCAAAGGAAATCGACGAATTAATTGATGATGTGACTCAAGTAATAGCGGGAGGTTTAAATGCAGCCTTCCATGAAGGCGTAGATTATAGTGAGATTTTCCAATACTTAAGTTAATATTTGACTTGGCAAACATGTACTAAATCAGCCATTGCTTGGTCTAATCCTATTAATGTTTGCTCTATAGAGACAATGATTTGTGGATGGACTTGATGCACTTTTACTAAGGCACCAGGTACCAATCCCAGACCAAGTAGTTTGGCAAGATTGTAGGGAGTATGCTGTTTAAGTTGAGTAATTATTGCTTCAGAGTTAATGTGCAATTCTGATAAGCGAAGCTCTGCCATGTAAGGGCTTCCTTTCTTTTTATACTAATAGCCATTGGAGGGTTAAACCCGTAAAAAAAGCAATGGCCATAATAATGAGTAAAGTTGTAAAAGCCCAGATCAGACTGGTTTCTTTTACAATAACAGTAAATTGTGCTAGACAGGGAATAAATAGTGTTAAAACTGTACAAGCAATAGTAAGTTGTTGCCAATTGAGGAGTTCTTGTAGATCATAAAGCCCTGCTGCCCCGTAATCGCGGCGCAGAAAGCCTAGTAAAAAAGGCAAGGCTAATTGCTTAGGCAAGCCTAGAATACTTACCGTTGACTCAAGAAACATAATGATTTTTGGGAAAAGGCCGCTTTGTTCTGCTAACCAGATACAAATACTAGTAATCATGAAGATTGGTAGTATTTCCCAGAAATACCAGGACATTCTAGCGATTGTTTTTTGCAGGCTGACTATGAAGTAAGGGATTCGCAATGGCGGTAATTCCAGCGAAAATGTTGGTCTTAATCCAGGAAGTAATAGATTTAATAGTGTACCTGACCAGAGAAAAATAACTAAAACTGTAGTAAACCAGATCAACAAGGCTTTAGTATTAGTAGAGAGTAAGGCCATGATTAAGCCTAATTGCGCAGAACAGGGAATAGTTAACGCTAGGAGAAAGATAGCGATTTTCCGTTCTCGCTCTGTTTCTAATGTTCTGGTTACGGCAGTAGCCATTGTACCGCAGCCTAAACCTAAGACTAGCGGAATAATGCCTTGGCCGCTAAGACCAAGTTTATTTAACGACCGATTTAGTAGGAAAGCTAGTCTTGGTAGATATCCGGTATCCTCTAATATAGAAAACACAAAAAAGAATACGCCAATAATTGGTAAGATGATGGCACAGGCATATCGGATAGCTAAAGTAATTAAACCAAATTCGCCAATTAACAAGTCTTGAATTGCAGGCCAAGGAACTAATAGTACCAATCTTTCACAGAAAGGTAATAGATGTTGACTAAATACCCTTTCGTCCAAGAAGTCCACAATGATGCCAGCCCCAACTTGACCTACTAATTTATAAAATAATAGATATAAAACAAAGCAGGCAATTGGTAATCCGGTTATGGGGGTTAATAAAATTTTGTCTAAAGTTGACCAAGGAGTAATGGGCTGCTCCCGAGTAGTAATGTAACGGCTTAGATAGCGGGCTTCTTCGGCTAGCTGGTAAAGCTGTTCATAGTCAATAGTTTGTGGCAAGCGTTGCTTAGGTTTGGGCTTGGCTGGTCTGGAAAAAATGGTTTCAATGATTTCATTGATGCCTTGCCCTTGTGTCCCTACGGTACCTATCACGGGAATACCTAATAGAGCACTTAATTGCTTTAGATCAAGCTTTATTCCCAGGTGAGCCGCTTCATCTAACATATTTACTACTAAGATAACTGGATAATTATGACGAATTAGTTGGAGAGTGACTGGCAGCATTCTAGCTAAGTTTTTGGCATCAACTACATGCAAAACCCAACGAAAATTGTCTTGTTCAAGTAGTTGTTTAGTGATCATTTCTTCTTTGCTAAAGGGAACTAAACTGTACAAACCAGGCGTATCGATGATCTCCAGTTTTCGATTTTTAAATTGACAAACTCCTGAAGTTAGTTGAACGGTAGTGCCCGGATAATTGGCAATGGTCACCAGTTCGCCAGTAAGCTGACTAAATAATACGCTTTTACCTACATTTGGGTTTCCGATTAAAATGACTTTTTCCAAAATAAAAACCCCTGTTCATCATAGTCTATTAATACTTATGATTCAGGGGTTGTTTTCAGACTTGTTTATGGTAAAGGATATTCGATATTAACATGACCGCCAATACTCTCCACATTTTTGCCATTTAGGAGAATTTGTACCTGATTAATTTCTGGAAATTGAGTTAGGGTCAAAACAATAGCATTTACTAAATGGGATTCCAGCTGAGAGCCGCCGACAAATTTAGTGCTTAATTCACTAGAAAAATCAACTATAGCCAAACTGTTGTTAATTGATAAACTTAAAACTTCAGCTTCTGCTGGTACAGAACGCTGTAAATCTTCTTCTGGCAAAGGGCCTTGAATCAATAGCTGAAGGGTATAGAGAGGCGTTGCTTCAGAGGCAGGAAGCCGACGAGTAACAGGGACTAATAAAAAATCCGTTGGTGTAGATTTGACAAAGTAAAGTTGAATTTCTGTTAAAGGCTCTTCGGCAGCAGATTGATATTGTTTTAGAAGGGCAACTTGTTCTTTTAGATCTTTTAACTCTTGCATGATATTATTAAGCTCAAGATAAGTATAACAGCCTAAAATTATCACCGAAATCGCTATTACAATCCATATATAACGCATCTTCAGTATCTTCCTTCCCCTATTTCTTTCTTCTAGTTTAACATATTTTTGTCATAGGACAAATATAATGTTGCTAACAGCAAAAGAATCAAGCAGGGGAAAGAGGTGGTAAAGTGCTCCAACAGATCAAATATTATCGTCGGTTATGGCAAAGAAAACTTCGCAGAAGACTTCGGCGCCGGTATTACAAAAGGAGTACAATATTACCTCATTTATTAATTGTATGCCTATGTGTTATTATTGTTTTTCTCAGTTATAGCATTTATTTTAATTCTTCTGCCATGGAACATTCTTTACTACGGACTATTTTAGGTTTTGGTTTGCCAATTAATAAAGGTGAAATTCAAGGATATCCAGGTTGGACTTATACATTACGTTCAGTTATCTATTTAGTTACTGATTACGATCTTGGTAATCCAAGGTCTTTGTTTGATGCTACTTTTCCTATGTTAACAAGAATAAAGAATCGGGAGGTTTGGGAAGATCGGCCATTAATGATTATTCCCGAACTAGCTTTTGCCCCAGAGCCAGTAAAACCAGATCTAACTGTCCGACAAGAGCATGGACAGCCTTTTGTACCGACTCAAGCACCCTTAGTTTTACTGTATCATACACATTCATCAGAAATGTATCTTGGACCACAGGCTGTCAAGGACAATTACCGTAATTCTCATTATGTATTTCGTTCTAATACTGATCCGAAAACAACGGGAGTAATGGAAGTAGGCAATCATTTAGCTAAGGCCTTGCAAAGCCAAGGGATATCAGTGATGCATCATCGGCAAATTCATGATTGGCCTAGCTTGGCCAGTTCCTATTTGAACTCCGAAAGAACAGTGCGGGAGATCTTACAAAAACATCCAAGTATAAAATATGTTCTAGATATTCATCGGGATGCCAATGTGCCTGAACCGGTAGTAATAATTGATGGAAAAAGGGTAGCCAAAGTAGTAATTGTGGTTGGCACTGCCCAAGATATACCGCAAGCGCATCCAAATTGGCAGCGAAATTTAGAATTCGCCCAGAAATTTTATGGGATTGCTGAACAAATGTATCCAGGATTAATGCGTCCTTTGCAGGTCAGGCGTGATGCTCGCTATAATCAACATTTATCAGATAATAGTCTAGTGATTGAGATTGGTTCAGTGGAAAATACGTTAGAAGAAGCTTTGTTGTCAGCAGAATTAATCGCAACTATTTTGGCTCAGATTATTAAACAGGACAATGCCCTACCCTAGGCAAAACGGTTAGAACATGCTATAATAACTACGATTAAATCATGATTAAAGGACGGAGATTATGCAACAAAAGAACGTGAGGAATTTTTGCATTATTGCTCACATCGATCATGGAAAGTCAACCTTAGCAGATCGGATCTTAGAAATGACCAAAGCTATTCAAGAACGAGAAATGACTTCTCAGGTTTTAGATTCCATGGATTTAGAACGCGAGCGTGGCATAACAATTAAATTACAAGCGGTTCGACTTACTTATCAAGCTCAAGATGGGCAAGAATATATTCTAAATCTAATTGATACCCCTGGTCACGTCGACTTTTCTTATGAGGTTTCACGGAGCTTGGCTGCCTGTGAAGGAGCTTTATTAGTGGTTGATGCTTCCCAAGGTATTGAAGCACAGACTTTAGCAAATCTGTATTTAGCTTTAGAGCATGATTTAGAAATAATTCCAGTGATTAATAAAATTGATTTACCCAACGCTGACCCTGATCGGGTTAAGGCAGAGTTAGAAGACAGTATTGGTTTAGATAGTAGTGAAGCAATTTTAGTGAGTGCCAAAACAGGTCAAGGAATTGATCAAATTCTTGAAGCAATTGTTCAGCGCATACCTGCGCCTAAGGGAGATCCAGATGATTGCTTACGGGCTTTAATCTTTGACTCTCATTATGAGTCCTATCGGGGCGCAATTGCTTACGTAAGAGTGGTTGATGGAACGATTAAGGTTGGCGACCAAATTCAGATGATGAGCAGTAAAAGAAACTTTGAAGTAACAGAATTGGCGGTCTTTCAACCGGAAATGACTCCAGTAAAAAGTTTATCTGCTGGCGATGTGGGTTGTGTGATAGCCAGTATGAAAGATGTTAAAGATACGCGCGTGGGGGATACGATTACTCATGCTAATCGCCCGGCAGTTGAACCATTAGCTGGTTATCGACCTGTTAAACCAATGGTTTATTGTGGTTTGTATCCGGTCGTTAATGAGGAGTATACTGCGTTAAGAGATGCCTTAGATAAATTGCAGTTAAATGATGCAGCATTGACCTATGAAGCAGAGTCCTCAGCCGCTTTAGGTTTTGGCTATCGTTGTGGTTTTCTCGGCTTATTGCATTTAGAGATTATACAGGAACGATTAGAAAGAGAGTTTGGCTTGGAATTAGTTACAACAGCACCTAGTGCCATTTATCGAATTCATTTAACCGATGGCACTTCCATCGAAATTGATAACCCGGCTAATTTCCCACCGGTACAAAAAATTGATTACATTGAGGAGCCTTTTGTAAGAGCATCGATTATGGTTCCAGAGGATTTTGTTGGTGCTGTTATGGAATTGTGCCAAGATAAACGGGGAACGTTTATCAATATGGAATACATTACCACAGAAAGGGCTCGACTAGAGTATGAATTACCTTTAAGCGAAATTTTAATGGACTTCTTTGATCGCTTAAAATCACGGACAAAAGGTTATGCCTCTTTGGATTACGAGGTTATTGGCTATCGTGAGTCTGATTTAGTGAAGGTAGATATCTTGTTAAATGGTAACCCGGTTGATGCATTGTCCTGTATAGTTCACCGAGAACGGGCAGAAACTCGTGGACGGGCTTTAGCCGAGAAATTGAAAGAAGTTATTCCGCGTCAGCAATTTGAGATTCCAATTCAGGCAGCAATTGGAAATAAGATTATTGCTCGTGAAACTGTACGTGCCCTACGGAAAGACGTCTTAGCTAAATGTTATGGTGGCGATATTTCCCGGAAGCGTAAATTGCTAGAGAAACAAAAAGCTGGTAAAAAACGGATGAAGAGCCTAGGAAATGTAGAAGTGCCACAAGAAGCTTTTATGGCTATCTTACAAGTTGAGTAGGTGGAGTATTATGCCAGGTATATATGTGCACGTACCATTTTGTGCTGCTAAATGTGGATACTGTGATTTTCATTCTATTGTTGCCGACGGTTCATTCGTCGGCAATTATATTAGGGCTTTTCAGCAGGAAGCAGCATATTATGGCAGAAAATATCAGAATCAGGTTTTCGAGACCTTATTTTTTGGCGGAGGTACTCCTACAGTATTAGAGCCAAAGCAGCTTAGTCAAATGATTGAAGCGGTGTTAGAAAACTTTAATTTTAATTCAGGCTTTGAATTTACTATTGAAGCTAATCCTTGCACTTTGGGACAAGAAAAGGTGGATCATTTAGCCATTTTAGGCGTTAATCGGATCAGCCTTGGAGTCCAAACTTTTCAAGATAACTTATTGAAGCGTTTAGAACGGCTCCATTCAACCGCAGATATTTATACCAGTGTTGAATATTTAAGAAAAGCTGGAATTAATAATTTCAACCTTGATTTAATGTATGGTTTGCCAGAGCAATCTTTAAGGGATTGGGAGACTTCATTAGATGCAGCTATTGCTTTACAGCCAACTCATTTATCTTGTTATTCATTGATTTTAGAAGAAGATACTCCATTCTTTGAGCAGTACAATCAAGGTTTGTTGAATTTACCTAGTGAGGACTTAGAATATGAAATGTTTGAACTGGTCAAAAATAAATTGAGACAGGCTGGTTATCAACATTATGAAGTTTCTAATTATGCCTTAAAGGAAGAATACCAGGCTAAGCATAATCTAATTTACTGGCACAATCAGCCATATTTAGGTTTAGGCAGTGGAGCCCATAGTTATATGGAACAAAGCCGCTATGTGAATAGTTTAGATTTGAATCGTTATATTGAAAATTGGCTAGATAATCAACCTGCTATCGATCACATTGAATTGATTTCTGAAGATCAAGCTATGGATGAAACCATGATGCTAGGTTTGCGTTTGTTGGATGGTGTAGAAGAAGCTGTTTTCGCTAAACGATTTGGTCAAACTATAATGGAAGTTTATGCTGAAGAAATAGAGGAATTATTGGCCAAGAAACTTGTAATTTGGGAAAATGGAAGATTGAAATTAACGGATCGTGGTCTTTCCTTAGGAAATCACGTGTTTTCTGCATTTATTCGCTAAGAAACTCTATTATCGAGCTTGACAAATACAGCTTAAAATGGTAATTTATCCTTAACGAGTGTTAGCACTCTCCCGGATTGAGTGCTAAAGGGAGGCGAGCAACTTGTTAGATGAGCGAAAAATACTGATTTTGCAGGCAGTTGTTCATGACTATATCCAATCTGCAGAGCCTGTTGGGTCACGCACCATTGCTCGCAGATATAATTTAGGAATCTCCCCGGCAACAATTCGTAATGAAATGTCTGATTTAGAAGAAATAGGATATATAGTTCAACCCCATGTTTCTGCCGGTCGGATTCCTTCAGATAAGGGTTATCGCTTTTATGTCGATGTACTGATGAAGCCAGAGCGAATTTCAGAAGAGTTTCGCCGCCAAATTTATCGTCAATTAGCAAGCAAGTATCGTGAAGTAGAACAATTACTCCAAGAAACAACCAAGATCTTGTCTTTATTAACAAATTACATCGCTTTAGTTGTTGCCCCTCATGTTGATGCTTGTGTGCTTAAACATATCCAGTTGATTCCCATTGATGAAAGCTATATCTTGGTAGTTTTAGTGATGAGTCCTGGATTTGTTCACAATAAAATTATTGAAGTTAATACTCGATACACCATGGAGGAGCTAGTTGTTATTTCGACTGAATTAACAAAGCTATTACGTGGAATTGCTTATCGAGATATTGGTGTTACTTTAATTAAAGATATTAAAGATCAGTTTGGCGATATTGGATTAGCTTTATTAGATTTAATATCAGAAGAGTTAGCCCACTCAAATTTGGAACAACTTTATTTTCATGGTACACTCCAGATGTTTAACCAACCAGAATTTAAGGATGTGGAAAAAGCTAAAGCATTACTGGAAATCTTAGAAGCAAAAGAATTACTTGCCGATTTGTTAACTGAACTAGGTAAAAATTCTGGAGTGCAAGTAAGAATTGGTCAGGAAAATCCTCATAGTGCTATGCAGGAATATAGTTTAGTCACATCTACCTATGGTATAGGTGGAGAGGTTATAGGTTCGATAGGTGTTATTGGTCCGACTCGAATGGAATATGCTAAAGTATTCTCATCAGTTGAGTTAATGGCCAATATTTTAAGTCAAGCTTTAACTGAACTAGTTAAATAATGATAGAAATGATTAGTTAACAGCCTAAATATTAGGCTGTCAACTAAGTCAGGGAGGTGTAGTGGTGGGTTCAGAATACGAAAAACAAATCGAGGAACAGCAGACCACAGCAGAGGACGCAGTTGATGAATCACAAGCTGAACAAGCTCAAGCTGATTCCACAGAGGGGGATAATGCCTCAGTGGACAATGAACGAAACGCTTGGGAACGTGAAAAAGAAGAATTAGTAAACAAATTTTTAAGATTACAGGCTGATTTTGCAAATTATAAACGCCGTAATGAAGAATCAATTGAGCAAATTCGCTTGACTGCTAACGAGAGCTTAGTTTTTGAACTGTTATCTGTAATTGATAATTTTGAGTTAGCGATTAATTCAGCTACAGAGGAGACATCATTTGTGACTGGTGTAAAAATGATTTACCAGCAACTCATGGATTGTCTGGAAAAAGCTGGATTACAAGCTCTTAATGCAGTTGGGAAGCCTTTTGATCCGAATTTTCATGCAGCTGTCATCAACGAAGGTGACACCAATGGTGAATTAATCGTAACTGCAGAATTGAAAAAAGGATATCTATTTAAGGGCAAATTATTACGAGAAAGTATGGTAAAAGTAGGCCCGAAACAGCAAGAGGAGGACGAAGAATAATGGGTAAAGTTATTGGAATTGACTTAGGTACTACGAATTCAGTTGTAGCAGCAATGGAAGGTGGAGAACCGATTATTATACCTAACGCAGAGGGTGGTCGTACTACTCCTTCTGTTGTGGCTTTTACTCAAAATGGCGAACGTTTAGTCGGTCAAGTAGCTAAACGTCAAGCAGTTACCAACCCAGAGCGGACAATTATGTCCATTAAGAGGCATATGGGAACTGACTATAAAAAAAGAATTGATGATAAAGATTATACACCGCAAGAAATTTCGGCGATGATTCTGCGTAAGCTTAAGGAAGAAGCTGAAAATTATTTAGGTGAAACTGTTTCTAAAGCAGTTATTACAGTTCCTGCATATTTTACTGACGCTCAGCGCCAAGCTACCAAGGACGCTGGTACAATTGCTGGTTTAGAAGTACTTAGAATTATTAATGAACCTACTGCAGCTTCTGTTGCATACGGTTTAGACAAACAAGAAGAACAAACTGTTTTAGTTTATGACTTAGGTGGTGGAACCTTCGACGTTTCCATTCTTGAATTAGACGAAGGTTATATCGGTGTAAAAGCTACTAGCGGTAACAACCAACTAGGTGGCGATGACTTTGACCAAAGAATTATGGACTATTTAGTAGCTGAGTTCAAAAAAGAAACTGGTATTGATTTAGGCAAAGATCGGATGGCTGTCCAAAGATTGAAAGAAGCTGCCGAGAAAGCTAAAATTGAATTATCTGGATTACCGCAAACAAACATTAACTTGCCATTTATTAGTGCCAATGAGTCTGGACCCCTTCACTTAGATATTACCTTAACTAGAGCCAAATTTAACGAATTAACTGCTGATTTAGTGGAAGCAACCATGGGACCAACTCGTCAAGCTTTACAAGATGCTGGATTACAACCTGGTGACATTGATCGGGTTATTCTAGTCGGTGGATCCACAAGAATTCCAGCTGTCCAAGAAGCCATCAAAAACTTAATGGGCAAAGAGCCTTATAAAGGTATCAACCCTGACGAATGTGTTGCTTTAGGTGCAGCAATTCAAGCTGGTATGTTAGCAGGTGAGTTTGAACAAGGTGAAGGTTTAGTATTAGTAGACGTTACCCCATTATCTTTAGGAATTGAAACTCTTGGCGGAGTAATGACTACCTTAATCGAACGGAATACAAGCATTCCTTGTCGTGAGTCAAAAATCTTTACTACCGCTGCTGACAATCAACCAGCAGTAGACATTCATGTGCTTCAAGGTGAACGGCCAATGGCTGCTGATAACGTAACCTTAGGTCGTTTTCAACTAACAGGTATTCCGCCTGCGCCACGAGGAGTACCTCAAATTGAGGTAACTTTTGATATTGACCGTAACGGCATTGTAAATGTTTCTGCTAAAGATCTGGGTACCGGTAAAGAACAAAAAATTACAGTTACTTCTTCTGGCGGATTAAGCAAAGAAGAAATAGAGAAAATGGTAAAAGATGCTGAAGCACATGCGGAAGAAGATAAAAAACGCCGTGAATTAATTGAATTACGTAACCAAGCTGATAATGCCATTTATTCTGTTGAAAAAACTATCAATGAGTTAGGCGATAAAGTAACAGAGGAAGAAAAAACTAAGATTAATCAAGCTAAAGAAGAATTACAAAAAGCTAGTGAAGGTGAAGATATTGAGGAGCTAAAAACCAAACTAGAAGCTTTCAATCAAGTATTACATCAAATGTCCGCTAAATTATACGAACAAGCACAGGCTCAAGCACAAGCTCAAGGAAACACTGAGGCAAGTGGCCAAACCACTGCTGAGGAGGACGTGGTTGATGCCGAGTTTACAGAAGAAAACGATGACAAATAAAGGTGGTGTAATTCGTGGCCAAACAAGATTACTATGATATATTAGGAGTTCCCCGCGGAGCTTCTGAAGATGAAATAAAGAAAGCCTACCGACGTTTGGCCCGTAAGTATCACCCTGATGTGAATCATGAGCCAGGTGCAGAGGAAAAATTTAAGGAGATAAATGAAGCCTATAGAATATTAAGTGATCCCGAGCAAAAAGCTAAATATGATCAATTTGGTCATGCAGCTTTTGAAAATGGCGGTATGGGTCAGGGAGGGTTCGGAGGCTTCGATGGCTTTGGTGGTTTTGGATTTGATGATCTAGGCGATATTTTTAGCAGCTTTTTTGGTGGAACTTCCCGAGCCTCAAATCGCCCACAACGGGGGTCTGACTTACGTTATGAAATGACCATCGAGTTTGAGGAAGCAGCTTTTGGTATAGAAAAAACTATTGAAATTCCTCGCACTGAGATTTGTCCACATTGTCATGGAAACCAGGCTGAACCAGGAACACCAATTAAGACCTGTCCAGACTGTAATGGAACTGGTCAACAACGTTTGGTGCAACAGACTCCTTTTGGCCAGATTCAAACTAGTAGGACTTGTTCACGTTGTCAAGGGCAAGGTAAAACATTTGAAAAACCTTGTACTGAATGTCAAGGCCAAGGTCGTGTTCGGAAAATGCGGCGCATTAATGTAAAAATACCTGCTGGTATTGATGATGGTCAAATTGTACGCTTATCAGGCCAGGGTGAAGCAGGTACCCGCGGTGGTCCTGCTGGTGATTTACAAATTATTGTTCGTGTTAAGCCACACAAAATCTTTAAACGTCAAGGCAACAATGTAATTTGCGAAGTTCCAATTACTTTTGTGCAGGCTGCTTTAGGTGATGAAATAGAAGTACCAACCTTAGAAGGTTCAGTTAAAATGAAAGTAGCCGAGGGCACACAAAGCGGTAAAATATTCCGTCTTCGAGGAAAAGGGATTCAAGATGTTCGAGGTTATGGTCGGGGTGATCAATTAGTACAAATTAAAGTGGTTACTCCAACGAAATTGACTAGCAGGCAGAAAGAGTTGTTACGACAGTTTGCTAGTGAGCGAGGAGAGTCTCATCCTGAAGAATCGAAAAGCTTTTTTGAAAAGGTGAAAGATGCTTTTAAGTAATAAGGCGGTAATTCCGCCTTATTTTTGCTAAAAATATCTTTTAGGGAGGTGTGCCCTTAAAATGAGTAACTATTGGCAAGAAGTTCAGATAGTAATTCATCGGGAAGCACATGAAGCCATGACCGAAATATTGCTTAATGAAGGAGCACAGGGGGTAGCTATTGAAGATGACTTATTACTACGGCAAGCGAAAGAATTAAGATGGGGCGATTATGTGCCGGAGGTAGAAATCACCGATTATGTAACCATTAAAGCTTATTTTTTCCAGCCTAAATCAGAAGTAGAGTTAGCCGAACTGACAGAAAAGGGCTATCAATTGCAAGAATATGGTTTGCAAGTAGGTGACTTGGAGATTGCTAGTCAGATGATTAAGGAAGAGGAGTGGGCCAATGCTTGGAAGGCTTATTATCATCCTACGGTAATTGGCAATGTTGTAATTCAACCAACCTGGCAAGAATATATACCTGAACCAAATCAAGTGGTTATTCAATTAGATCCAGGAATGGCGTTTGGGTCGGGAACCCATGAAACTACTGCTATGTGTATTGAGGCCTTACAAAAAGTATCCTTAAAGGATAAAGTGGTTTGGGATATTGGGACAGGTTCAGGTATTCTGGCTATTGTGGCTGCCAAACTAGGTGCAAAGCAAATTTTTGCTGTGGATACAGATCCAGTGGCTGTTAAGGTTAGTGGGGAAAATGCTGAATTAAATGGCGTAGACTTTGCGCGCAAACAGGGAACTATTGATGTTCTTAGTGGACAGGCTGATTTAATAATTGCTAATATTATTGCTGATGTGATTATGGATATCTTACCGCAGGTGGCTAAATCTTTAGCAGGTAACGGTTTGTTTTTTGCTTCTGGAATAATTCAAGAAAGAGCAGAGGAAGTAAAAAACCTTGCTTTAAAACTAGGCTTAAGCCTAGAGTTTCAGAATAAACAGGGTGAATGGGTATTTTATTGTTTTAGCCGAAAGGAGTAAACCGCTTGACCAAGATTTTTATCCCATCAAAAGACTTTTTTACTACCCAAGCAATTATCAAGGGTGAAGACGCCCATCATTTGTCAATAGTCTTACGAAAAAAAGTAGGAGATCACTTTTTGTTGGGCGTAAATAACCAGACTTTTTTAGTTGAAATTACGGAAATAGAGCGTAACCAGGTTAAGGTGGCAGTTGTGGATGAGATTGTTACAAATAATGAGTCGCCTGTTTATACTCGGCTTTTTCAAGGTTTAGCAAAAGGCAGTAAGTTAGATTTTGTCATTGAAAAAGCTGTTGAATTAGGTGTGAATGAAATTATCCCCTTTACATCTCGCTATACAGTAGTAAAATTAACAGAGGACAAAAAACGTTCTCGCCTTCAAAGATGGACAAAAATAGCACATGAGGCTGCTAAGCAGTGCAAACGCGATGCCTTACCGATTGTTCAGCCAGTAATTACTTTTGAAGAGTTAATTCAACAACTTGCTCAGACTGAGTCAGATCATTTACGGCTGTTAGCATATGAAAAAGCAGAAGATCAAGGATTAAAAGCTCTAGCTAATTTACAACCTAAGCAAGTTAGTATTGTTGTAGGTGCTGAAGGTGGATTTTCAGAAGCTGAAGTAGCAAGTTTTTCTCAGATTGGTGGCAAGATCATTACTTTAGGAAATCGGATTTTGCGAACAGAAACTGCTGGTATTGCCTGCTTAGCAATGATTCAATATTTATGGGGTGATTTAGGATGAAAACAGTAGCCTTTCACACCTTAGGTTGTAAGGTTAATCAATATGATACAGAAGCAATTGCCACTCAATTTATAGAGGCAGGTTATGAAATAGTAGATTTTGATCAGCCAGCAGATGTGTTTGTTATTAACACTTGTACAGTTACAAATATGAGCGATCGAAAATCCAGACAAATGATTCGCCGTGCTAGTCGGAACAATCCACAGGCTAAGATTGTTGTTGTCGGTTGTTTTGCTCAAACTGCACCAGAAGAAGTTCAAGCAATACCAGGCGTTAATCTAGTGGTGGGTACCAACGATCGTGGTCAAATAGTTCAGTTAGTTGAGAAACTGGATCTAGATGAAGGTTATTCTTTAGTAGGTGAGATTTTCCAAGTAGATGATTTTGAAGAAATGTCGGTTACTAGTTTTCAAGGTAGAACTCGCGCATTTTTAAAAATCCAAGATGGCTGTAATCAGTTTTGCTCTTATTGCAAGGTTCCTTATGCAAGGGGTAAATCACGCAGTAGAAAGTCAGAGAATATTAAAGAGGAAGTTAATAATATAGTTAGCCAAGGATATCGGGAAATAGTTTTAACAGGCGTGCATTTGGGTGGTTATGGCAGTGATTTACAACCAGCTAGCTCTTTAGCTAAGATTACAGAACTTATCTCCCATATTCCTGGCGTGCAGCGAGTGCGGATTAGCTCAGTTGATCCGAATGAAATTGATCAGCACTTATTAGAGTTATTAGCAAATAACCCGCATGTTTGTCGTCATTTGCATATTCCGCTACAAAGCGGTAGCGATACTATTTTAGAGAAAATGCGTCGTAAATACCGAACGACTGATTATTTACAAATTGTGGAAAAAGCACGGGAATTAGTTCCTAATATAGCGCTTACAACTGATGTTATTGTAGGTTTTCCAGGGGAAAGCGATGAATTATTCCAAGAAACTTATGATTTTATTAAAAGTATTGGTTTTGCTAAATTACATGTATTTAAGTATTCGCCAAGAACTGGCACCCCAGCTGCTAGTTTCCCAGAACAAGTATCGAATGTTGATAAAGAAAGACGCAGCCATCAATTAATTCAGTTGTCCGATGAAATGGCTTTCCAATTCCATCAGCAGTTTTTAGGTGAAATCGTTGAAGTTTTAGTTGAAGGACAAGAATCGGATACGGTTACTGGATTTACTGATAATTATTTACGAGTTACTGGCAGTTTTACTAAAATTTCTGAAGAATTAGTTGGTCAGCTGGTAAAAGTGAAGATTAATTCAGTTGATGCACATCAATTAACAGGAATTTTAGTTGAAGATGTATAATTTTACAATGGAGCGGGGAAGGAGGTGTATTCGATGGCAAGGGATTGTATCTTTTGTAAGATAGTTGAACGTGAGATTCCAGCAGAAATAGTCTATGAAACAGAAGATGTCTTGGCCTTTACGGATGCAAATCCTCAGGCTCCAGTTCATATTTTAGTGATACCGAAAGCACATATACCTGATTTTAACAGCATAGAACAAGAGCAACTTTATTTATTGTCTAGTGTAGGAGCAGCTATCCAAGAGTTAGCAAACAAGTTCTCTTTGGCTGACGGCTATCGGGTGGTAAATAATTGTGGTGAAAATGGTGGTCAAACTGTGGCTCACATCCATTTTCATTTATTGGGTGGGCGAAAATTAGGTTGGCCTCCAGGATAAAAGAATTGACCAGTCCATCTATATCATATATAATAAACAGGAATACTGTAATGTGTTAGTGATCTTGGAGGGAGGGATACTGAGTGGCTGAAGTTAAAGTTGGTAAAAATGAGTCCCTCGATAATGCTTTACGCCGTTTTAAAAAACAAGTAAGACTTGCCGGAGTTTTGACTGAGGCAAGAAAAAGGGAACAATATGAAAAACCTAGTGTTAGAAGAAAGAAAAAATCGGAAGCTGCACGTAAGCGTAATGCTAGATTTCGATAGACAAGATAAGCCTGATATCTTTTGATGTCAGGCTTTTTTTGAAAAGGAGATGGCCTATGAAAAGAACGGTTCTATTACCCTTATTGGTTTTAGTATTATTAACCAGTATTTTAATAGGGCAGGTTAGTGCCACTCAGTCTACTCCCCAGCTAAACGCGGTTTACGTAATTAAAGTGGATGGCACAATAGAATTGGGACTTTCTCAGTTTGTTTTACGCGGTTTAAAACAGGCTGAAGAGTACAATGCAGCAGTCGTATTAGAAATCAATACATTTGGCGGAAGAGTAGATGCAGCGACAGAAATTCGTGATTATATTTTACGGATGCAAGTGCCAGTAATCGCTTTTGTACGAGAACGGGCTATTTCAGCTGGAGCGTTAATCACTATTGCAGCACCGCATATAGTTATGGCTCCAGGTAGTGCTATTGGCGCAGCCCAGCCCATACCATCCGATCCTAAAACAATTTCTGCATTGAGAGCAGAATTTGAAGCAACGGCTGAACGGAATGGTCGGAATCCGATTTATGCTGGTGCTATGGTTGATCCTGATGTGGTCATCGAAGGAGTAACTTACGAAGGAAAGGTTTTAACATTTAGGGCCGCTCAAGCTTTAGAGTATGGTTATACTGATTTATTAGCAGAAACTCGCCTTGATGTATTGGAACATTATGATTTAGAAGGATTGGAGGTAGTAGAACTAAAGCGTAACTGGGCGGAAAAAGTTGTTGGTTTTATTACCGCTCCAACTGTGAGTCAACTATTACTTACTTTAGGTATTCTTGGACTGTTGGTAGAAGTGATCACTGTTGGTTGGGGAGTGCCTGGTACAATAGGGTTGGTTGCTATGGGATTGTTTTTTGGAGGTCGAATGTTAACTGGTTTAGTTGGTTTTGAGGTAGTTATTCTTTTTGTAATCGGTTTAGTATTGCTTGCTTTGGAAATATTTGTCATACCTGGATTTGGAATTGCCGGAATATTAGGTTTAGCTGCTTTATTTGCCAGTATTGTAATGGCGTACGGTAGTATTTCTACCGCTATTACCAGTATTACAATTGCTGTATTAATATCGATTGCAGTGATTGTTATCTTTTGGCGCAGATTTAGAAAATCTTCAGGTTGGAGTAAGTTGATATTATTGAATCAGCCTGCTAAAACTGAAGAAGTCGCTCATACACAGGAAAAATATTCAGATTTAGTCGGTAAACAAGGAGTAGCGATTACGCCACTACGTCCAGCAGGTATCGCTTTAATAGATTCGGTTAGATATGATGTAGTATCAGAAGGCGGGTTTATTGCCAACAATTCTAAAATCGAAGTTGTCAAAATAGAAGGATATCGGATCGTAGTAAGAGAAATTATGGATTAAATTAAAACTATTTTCACAAGGAGGTTAGATAATGGAATTAATTCCATTGACGATTTTATTTTTTATAGTAGTCTTTGTGATTTTGTTGTTTAATTTTATTCCTGTTGGTCTGTGGATTTCAGCTTTAGCAGCTGGTGTAAATGTTAGTATTATTACATTAATCGGAATGCGCTTACGCCGCGTAGTACCTAATAAAATTATATTACCGTTAATAAAAGCGCAAAAAGCAGGTTTAGATGTTACCATTGATAAACTAGAATCTCACTATTTAGCTGGTGGTAATGTCGATCGGGTTGTGGATGCTTTAATTGCGGCTCAGCGGGCAAATATTCCTTTAACCTTCGAGACTGCTACAGCTATTGATTTAGCTGGTAGGAATGTGTTAGAAGCAGTACAAATGAGTGTAAATCCAAAAGTAATTGAGACGCCCACAATTTCTGCCGTAGCTAAAAACGGAATTGAGTTAAAAGCAGTGGCAAGAGTTACAGTACGAGCTAATATTGAACGTTTAGTGGGTGGAGCTGGAGAAGCTACGATCATTGCTCGTGTAGGGGAAGGTATTGTTACAACAGTTGGTTCACAAGAATCTCATACCGATGTATTAGAGAATCCAGATTTAATTTCTCAAACAGTGTTGAAAAAAGGATTAGATGCTGGTACTGCATTTGAGATTCTTTCTATCGATATTGCTGACGTAGATGTTGGGCGAAATATTGGGGCTCGGTTACAAATCGACCAAGCAGAAGCGGATAAAAACATTGCCCAAGCTAAAGCCTCAGAACGGCGCTTTGCTGCTTTAGCTTTAGAGCAAGAAATGAAAGCTAAAGTAGAAGAGATGAGAGCGAATGTAATTGCTGCAGAAGCAGAAGTACCAAAAGCTATTGCTGCGGCGTTACGTGAAGGTAAATTGGGTGTTATGGATTATTATCAATTGCGCAATATCATGGCTGACACACAAATGCGTGAAACTATTGGGAAGGCTGGCTTAAGTTCTGAGCCTGAACATAAAGATGGCCAGAAATCTTAACTTTAAAGAGGTGTTTTAGATGGGTAGATTTATATTGCCAACAGCTATTATTTTGTATATTATTGCTTCGATTGTTGGAGCAGTAATTAAGGCTTTAACGCCACCGCCACAACCAGTTCGGAGCTCTAGGCCTAAAATTGATCCAGAACCATCTGAATCAGCTGCGCTTTATGAAACTATAGAAAGTGAAATTCCATCTAAAACACCCAGGTTTGTTCCAGAAGAAGAGTTTGCTTCAGAGAATGATTATGATAACGATGACTTTTTTGAACAAGATTGGGTCGCTGCGGAAATCCAGCAAGAGCAGCAGGGCTTGCCTTTAGCTGGTGCTTCCCAGATTTCTAGGGTAAAAATGATTCGCCTGATGCAAGAAGGTTTTATTATGAGTGAGATTTTTCGTGAACCTCGTAGTCAAAGGCCGTGGCCTAATCGCTAGTGTAAACCCTAAGTAGGTAAACTTACTACTTAGGGTTTTTCTTTTTGGTTATGGTTTATTAGTTTTTAGCATAGCTTTATAAAAGCGATTATTGTAGGAGGGATATCAGTGGCCAAACGAAAGCAAATTTTGGCTAGAAAATTGATTTCCGCCATGGATTTACCTGAAGATGTTATTCTAGATTTACCCCAACTTAAATTTATTGGCAATATGGAATTAGTTGTGGAGAATCATAAAGGTTTATATGAATACACTTCTAGTTTGGTCAAGTTGAATGTGAAAGGTTGTTTAGTAAGCATTGTGGGTAAAAATTTATGGATTCAGTTTATTGGACGAGATGATATTAAAATCAAAGGCCGCATTGATAAAGTTGAATTCCAGCAATAGTGAGGTGAAATCATGATTCATCAACTTTGGTATTGGCTCAATGGTTATTTAGTATTGCGTTTTCGAGGCGCAAATTTAGAAATAATACTAAATCGTATAACGGATTCCGGCCTGTACTTGTGGAATGTGGAGCGAGTGGCAGATAACATTATGATTGCTCATATAGGTGTAGGAAACTTTGCAGCTTTACGCTCATTATTATGGGGTACGCGCACTAATGTTGCTATTTTAGATAAAAAAGGTTTGCCCTTTGTCTTAAACAAACTAAAACATCGGCAGCTATTATTGATTGGTTTGGTTGTTGTTATGATTAGTTTGTATTATTTGTCAGGTTTTATTTGGTTTATTCAAGTTCACGGTAATCAGGCTATAGCTGTAGATTCAATAATGGCAATTCTTAGTCGGGAAGGTCTTCGAGTAGGTGCCGCAAAAAAAGAATTAAATTTGCGTAAATTAGAGTTGGTCTTAATGACAGAGTTAGAAGACTTGTCTTGGGCGGGAATTACAGTACAAGGCTCCTTATTGAAAATTCAAGTAGCTGAACGTTCTACACCTGAGCAAGAGACGATTCAATATGGTAATATCGTTGCTAGCAAAGATGGTTTAATTACGCAGGTTTTACCATTTCGCGGCACTCCCCAGGTGCGTGTTGGCG
>ERZ773359.1222-NODE-1222-length-36240-cov-6.672710_pt1 | contig 36240 bp, 28 predicted proteins | sample MGYA00374955_ERZ773359 | MGnify/ENA primary metagenome ERZ773359 (study PRJEB29098, sample SAMN04486028) | biogas fermenter metagenome | study: EMG produced TPA metagenomics assembly of the Biogas fermentation microbial communities from Germany - Plant 4 DNA1...
GTGAAATAAATGGTTTAGGTCAAAATTCATTCAGAATTTTTGACACTACGTTTACTGACGGGGAGGGAATAATTATGAGGACTTTGATAAAAAACGGAACAGTTATCCTGAGCGGTAGGACAGAAAAGGCAAATATTTTGATCGAAGAAGGCATAGTGCTTTCAACTGACGCGGGACCGGAGGCCAAGGCCGATAAAATTATCGATGCCGCCGGACTCTATGTTCTTCCCGGCCTGGTAGACGCCCATTGTCATTTGAGAGATCCGGGATATGAGTACAAGGAGGATATTATTACAGGCACAAGAAGCGCTGCCAGGGGCGGGTTTACTTCAATTGCCTGTATGCCCAATACAAATCCCCCGGTGGATAATGCTGCCGTGGTCCGCTATATCATAGAAAAATCCCGAAAAGAAGGTCATGTGAATGTTTTTCCCATAGGTGCAATAACAAAAAGTCTGGAGGGCAATGAGCTGTCCGAGATGGGAATTATGCGTGAGGCGGGTATAGTTGCCGTATCAGATGACGGTAAACCGGTCATGAACAGCGATGTAATGAAAAAAGCATTGATTTATGCCGGACAATTCGGTTTACCGGTTATATCCCACTGTGAGGATCTGAATCTGACAGACAACGGAAGCATGAACGAGGGGTTGACTTCAACGATGCTTGGACTGAGGGGCATACCCTCAGCTTCAGAGGATGTGATGGTGGCGCGGGAGATCCTTTTGTCCCAATACACCGGGGTGCCCGTTCACATAGCTCATGTATCAACAAAAGTATCGGTCGAACTGATCCGTCAGGCTAAAAATCGCGGAATAAATGTTACTGCCGAGACATGCCCCCACTATTTTACCTTAACCGAAGAAGCCTGCCGGGATTACAATACCAATGCTAAAATGAATCCGCCTTTAAGAAGTCGGGATGATCTTGAGGCTGTTATTGAAGGCCTTAAAGACGGTACCATTGATATTATTGCAACCGATCATGCGCCTCACCATTTTGATGAAAAGAATGTCGAGTTTGAAAAAGCCGCCAATGGCATAGTGGGATTCGAGACAGCGCTGGCATTAAGTTATACCGAATTGGTAGATAAGGGACATTTAAGCTTGCCGCAAATGATCGGGAAGCTTACCGTAAACCCGGCTCAAATGCTTAAGATTGACAAAGGCAAGATTGAATGCGGTAAACCTGCCGATATCATTCTTGTGGACTTTGACAACGAGTACAGGGTGGATGTGTCGAAGTTCGCGTCAAAAAGCAAGAACTCACCATTCAACGGCTTTAAGGTTAAGGGCAAGGTTAAGACCACAATTGTCGGCGGCGAAATCGTATATGAAGACATGTAAACCTTTAGGACGGTTATTCCGGTTGCATCAACCAGAGGACGAAAGCCTTTTCATTGTGATAAACCGGTTTGCTTCGAAGGAAAGACCACTGAGCAGTAACATTATTGAAATGTATGAGCGACCCGTGTGAGGAAGACCTCCCGTCCGGGACATGACGGAGCGTAAGCAGAGGAAAGTCATAAAACGGCTATATTGATTTTTTAGACCGGTGTGCTTAAAGGCGTTCGAAATGAGAACCTTGCACCCGCCCAATTGTTGACAAAGATTCTTCGCTGACGCTCAGAATGACATAAACAGACAGGCACAATGTTTCAAAGAGTTCAGGTATAAAATACATTATGAAAACAGGAGGGCCATATGAATTTTACTGATAAGCTTGCAAAACAAATCAAGTTGAAGAACAACCCCTCGGTTCTGGGACTTGACCCAAAACTGGAATACATTCCTGCGTCCATAAAAGAGAAATATTTTGTTAAAAATGTCAATTATCAAAAAGCAGCGGCAGAGTGTATCATTGAGTTTAATAAAAGACTTATAGATGCGCTGTATGATGTTATACCGGCTGTAAAACCCCAGCTTGCCTATTATGAAATGTACGGCATAGAGGGAATCAGAGCTTTTAATGAAACAATAGGATACGCAAAGGAAAAAGGATTATTGGTGATTGCCGACGGCAAGCGAAATGATATAGGGACTACCGCACAGGCCTATGCAGCCGCCTACCTCGGTAAAACCCCAATAAACGGAACTGAACAGGAAGCTTTTGGTGTTGACGCCCTTACAGTCAACGCATATCTGGGCATCGACGGAGTAAAGCCCTTCATTGAGGAATGTGAGAAGAACGACAGGGGCATATTTATCCTGGTCAAGACCTCCAATCCTTCATCAGGCCAGCTTCAGGACCTTAAACTGCAGGACGGACGTACTATATATGAAACTATGGCCGATTTGGTCAACGAATGGGGAAGCACGACAGCAGGACAATGCGGGTATTCCTCAGTCGGGGCTGTGGTGGGGGCAACCTATCCCAAACAGCTTAGTGAGCTGAGAAAGAGAATGCCTAAAGCGTGGATATTGGTGCCGGGCTACGGAGCCCAGGGCGGGACGGCACAGGATGTGGCCGCGGCTTTCGATAAAAACGGCCTGGGAGCGATTATCAACGCTTCAAGAAGTCTTATGTGCGCATATAGGCTGGATGCATGGAAGGATAAGTTCACCCATGAAGACTTCGGGAAGGCTGCAAGAGCTGAAGCTGAGCGTATGCGTGATGAAATAAACAGAGCAATTAGTGAATTTTAGTCAGGGAGAAATAAGGAAAGGGAGAAAGTATGAAGGCTATTTTGGCTTTAGAGGACGGAACTCAATTTGCAGGCCAGTCAATAGGAGCCACAGGTACATGTATCGGTGAAGTCGTGTTTGACACCGGAATGACAGGGTATCTGGAGATTATTACAGACCCATCTTTTGCTGGGCAGATTGTAACGATGACATACCCGTTGATAGGCAATTACGGAATAAACACAGAGGATCAGGAATCCACAAAACCTCATGCCAGGGGATTTATCGTCAGAGAACTCTGTGATGAGCCCAGCAATTTCAGATCCCGGGAGTCTTTGAACAACTATTTGAAAAGGCACAATATTATCGGGATACAGGGCATTGATACCCGTGCGTTAACGCGGATACTTCGGAATAAAGGTACCATGAACGGGATAATATCGACTGACCCGGACTTTAAGCTGGAGGACTGGATCGAGAAGGTAAAAAATTATAGAATAATCAATCCTGTTGATGAAGTAACCGCAAGAGAGATCAGGCATATAGAAGGTTCGGGAAGAAGGATAGCCCTTTTGGATTACGGGATCAAAACAAACATCATACGATGCCTGGTAAAACGTAACTGTGATATATATGTATTTCCGGCAACAACTTCAGCTGATGAGATTCTGGCGGTCGAACCCGATGGGATCATGCTGTCAAACGGCCCGGGTGATCCTAAAGACTGTACTTATCAAATAGATGTATTGAAAGAATTATTAGGGAAAAAGCCTATGTTCGGTATATGCCTGGGACACCAGCTGACTGCCCTGGCATACGGCGGGGATACAGGAAAACTCAAGTACGGGCACCGTGGTGGTAACCATCCGGTAAAGGATTTGGAGAACGGCAGAACATATATCACGTCCCAGAACCACGGTTATGTTGTGCTGGCTGAAAGACTTGACAGTAAGAAAGCCGCTGTAAGCCATATCAATATCAATGACGATACGGTTGAGGGCATCAGGTATCTCGATACCCCCACATTCACAGTCCAATTTCACCCTGAGGCATCTCCAGGTCCCAGGGACACCGAATATCTCTTTGACAGGTTCATGGCGCTGATTGATACGTACAAAATACAGGAGGGTCAAATATGCCAAAAAGGAATGATGTAAAGCGTGTTTTGGTTATAGGCTCAGGCCCTATAATTATCGGGCAGGCAGCAGAGTTCGACTATGCCGGGACTCAGGCCTGTCAGGCATTAAAAGAGGAAGGAATCGAGACTATACTGGTCAACAGCAATCCTGCCACGATAATGACTGATTCGGAAATTGCAGATAAGGTATATATTGAGCCTCTTAATGTGGATACATTAAAGAAAATAATAAAAAAAGAAAAACCCGACAGCATCCTGCCTACCCTGGGCGGTCAGACAGGATTGAATCTTGCCACAGAGTTGGCTGAATCAGGTTTTTTGCAGCAGGAAGGAGTAAAACTTCTGGGAACCAGTGTTGAGGCCATCCGTATGGCTGAGGATCGTCAGCTGTTCAAAGATACTATGGAATCAATAGGTGAGCCATGTATCCCCAGTAAGGTGGTAAACTCCATTGAGGATGCATTGGCCTTTGCAGATGAAATCGGCTATCCAGTAGTTGTAAGGCCGGCCTTCACTCTTGGCGGAACCGGAGGCGGTATAGCATATAATGATGAACAATTGAAGGAAATTGGTTCAAACGGACTGCGTTTGAGCAGAGTGCATCAGGTTCTTATTGAAAGATGCGTAGCCGGGTGGAAAGAAATCGAATATGAAGTTATGAGGGACTCCAAGGGTAATGTAATTACCGTATGTAGTATGGAGAATATAGACCCGGTAGGCGTTCATACCGGTGACAGTATAGTCGTCGCGCCTACCCAGACACTGGGGGACAAGGAATATCAAATGCTAAGATCAGCAGCTTTGAATATTATCACGGCCTTGGAGATAGAAGGCGGGTGCAACTGCCAGTTCGCGCTTAATCCGGATAGTTTCGAATATGCAGTCATTGAGGTCAATCCCCGTGTGAGCCGCTCTTCAGCCCTTGCGTCCAAGGCAACGGGGTATCCTATAGCGAGAGTGGCTACAAAGATCGCAGTAGGATATGGACTGGATGAAATAAAGAACGCTGTTACAGGTAAAACCTATGCCTGCTTTGAGCCTGTGATCGATTACTGCGTGGTAAAAATACCAAAGTGGCCTTTTGATAAATTCGTATACGCTAAACGCACCCTTGGGACACAAATGAAAGCTACCGGAGAGGTCATGGCAATAGGCAACTCATTTGAAGCTGCTTTAATGAAGGCTCTCCGTTCCCTGGAACTGGGGATCAAAACCCTGGAAACACATCTTTGCAAGGATCTGGACGACGAAACTCTCAGAGAATCGCTGCATGTGGTGGATGACAATCGTTTGCTGGTGGTAGCCGAGGCCATACGCAGAGGGATTGCGCTAGAGGATATCAACAATATTACAAAAATCGATATGTGGTTCCTCCATAAAATCAAGAAAATAGTGGAGATGGAGGAACAATTAAAAACTCTGACCAAAAAGAGCCTGAATAAGGATATACTTCTTAAAGCCAAAAAGATGGGCTTTTTGGATGATGTAATCGCTAAATATATCAACACAACAAAGAAAGAGATCAAAGAACTGAGAAACAAATGGGGGATAAAGCCGGCATATAAAATGGTGGACACCTGTGCCGCCGAATTTGAAGCCCAGACACCATACTATTATTCTACCTATGATGAATACTCGGAATCGGTACCGACTAAGAACAAAAAGGTCATTGTCCTGGGTTCGGGACCAATCCGCATCGGACAAGGCATCGAGTTTGACTACTGTTCGGTCCATTCGGTATGGGGACTGAAGGCAGAAGGATATGAAGCAATAATAATAAATAACAATCCTGAGACCGTTTCGACCGACTTCGATACTTCCGACAGGCTCTATTTTGAACCTTTAACTCCCGAGGATGTGGAGGAAATAATCGGGCTTGAAAAGCCTGAGGGCGTAATCGCCCAGTTTGGCGGACAGACTGCCATCAAGCTTACCAATCCTCTTGCAGAGGCAGGCGTTAAAATATTCGGGACCGAGGCAAAGTATGTTGATGCTGCCGAGGACAGGGAGAAATTTGACGCCATATTGGAAAAACTGAATATCCCGAGACCTAAGGGAGCCACCGTAAGGACATTGGATGAAGCCATAAGCGCTGCCAACAGCCTTGGGTATCCGGTCCTGGTTCGCCCTTCATATGTCTTGGGCGGCAAAGGCATGGAAATTGCCTATAATGACAATGATATCAGGGAATACATGGAGATAATATACAGGGAAGAACAGGAACACCCTGTTTTGATCGATAAATACATGATGGGCAAAGAACTTGAGGTCGACGCGGTCTGTGACGGCGAGAATATCCTGATTCCCGGGATTATGGAGCATTTGGAAAGGGCAGGGGTGCATTCAGGGGACAGTATATCCATATATCCTCCTCAGGATCTTTCATTCAACGCCAAGGAAAAAATCATAGATTATACTGAAAAGCTTGCAAAGGCTCTTCATGTGATCGGCATAGTCAACATTCAATATGTTCTGTTCAATAACGAGCTCTATGTCATAGAGGTTAATCCCAGGTCCAGCCGTACAGTGCCATATATAAGCAAGGTCACAGGAATACCGCTTATTAAAATGGCAACCCGTATCATGATGGGTAAAAAACTCACTGACTTTCCGTATGGAACAGGTTTGTTCAGGGAGCGGGATTTTGTGGCGGTAAAGGTGCCGGTATTCTCTTTTGAGAAACTCCATGATGTTGATACAGGCCTGGGTCCTGAAATGAAGTCGACCGGTGAGGTCCTGGGAATAGCCAAGACTTTCCATGAGGCAGTTTTGAAAGGCATCGTGGCTTCAGGTTTTGTCTTCCCTGAGCCGGGAAGCGGTATCCTTCTTACAGTCAGGGACACCGACAAGCCGGAGATCCTGGATCTGGCAGATGGATTTGAACGGTTGGGATATACACTGTATGCGACAGGTAAAACGGCTCTTTATTTGAATAAACATGCTATTGCCACCAACAGCGTCAAGAAACTGGATGAAGGTTCTCCTAATATAATTGAGCTTATGGAGCAGGGCAAAATAAAAATGATAATAAATACTCCCACTAAAGGCCGGGATGCCAGGAGAGACGGTTTCAGGATAAGAAGAAAGGCTGTTGAGCGTTCTGTTCCATGCCTTACAAGCCTTGACACGGCCTATGCCGTCCTGCATTGCCTCCAGACTGGCAACAGGCCTGAAGATTTTGATATAATCGATATCAGCGAAATTAAAATAACGGGAGATATAAATGAATAAAAGAATAATCACAACTTACGGCCAGGACATATGGAAAATGACAATAGATGTTCTCGAAAAATCAGAACTGGGGAAAATGATACCAAGGGGTGCTCTTATAGGGATAAAGCCAAACCTGGTGGTGTCTAAGCCTTCATCCTCAGGAGCCACAACTTCTCCGGTCATTGTGTCGGCTCTCATAGAATATTTGAAAGAACATGGACAGGATAATATTGTTATCCTTGAAAGCTCATGGGTGGGAGACAGCACAAAAAGGGCGTTTAAAATCTGCGGCTACGAGGATATATCAAAAAAGTATAATGTCCCGCTTTTTGACATTAAGCAGGATACATATACGGTCAAAACCTATAACGGGATGAACATGGAAGTAAGCAGCAAGGTGCTTTCATTGGATTTCCTCATTAATGTGCCGGTATTGAAGGGACACTGCCAGACATTAATGACAGGAGCCCTCAAAAATATGAAAGGGTGCATTTCTGACAGGGATAAACGAAAATTTCATACCTGGGGTCTTCATAAGCCTATCGCGTATTTAAACAAGATCATAGAACAAGACTTTATCCTGGTGGATGGCATATGCGGTGACCTTGACTTTGAAGAAGGGGGAAATCCCGTTCAAATGAACCGTATTTTCTGCGGCACCGACCCTGTATTGATGGATGCATTTATTGCGGCCAATATGGGATATAAGCCATATGATATTGATTATATAAGAATAGCCGAAGCAATAGGGATAGGAAGTTCGGATATCGAGAATGCCGATATCATCGTACTTGATAAGGATGACAGCATTGCCAGACCGTCACCCTCACGAAAAGTGCAGAAGCTTTCACAGTACGTACATGCAAAAGACGCATGCTCGGCATGCTATGCCAATTTGATCCATGCTCTGGCAAGGCTTGATGATGAGGGATCATTACACAGATTCAGGAATAAGCAAATTCTGATTGGACAGGGATACAAGGGTCAGGAAGGCAGCGGAATCGGCATAGGAAAATGCACTTCGGGCATATGTAAAACCATAGGCGGGTGCCCTCCGTCAACAATGGCCATTCTTGATTTTCTAAAGAAGATATAAAGCTGTCAGTTGTCGGAAACCGGTCTTACAGCCGTATTAACCTGAAGAGAGAGTAATCGATGACAAAACGTGAACTATATGAAAAAGTTTATGATATTTTAGATAAAGTCACGCCCCTTAAGTCAGACTGTGGAGTATTATGCGACAAGGCTTGCTGCAAATCGCCGGATGATGATGCGGGAATGTATCTTTTTCCCGGCGAAGAAGTGATGTACCCTGATGTTCCGTCCTGGCTTAAAATCGAACCTTCGGATTTTACCTATGGCAACAATGAGCCGGTATTGATCGCCATATGTTCGGATGCATGTCAAAGGGAATTAAGACCTTTGGCATGTAGGATTTTCCCTTTGACGCCATATATGAACCGTAATGGAGTTTTGGACTTAAGAATTGATCCGAGAGCTGTTCCAGTGTGCCCATTGGCTCGACAGCCTGTTTCATATCCATTGGATGAAGATTTTGTTGATGCAGTCTCCAAAGCTTTCAGGCTTCTTGCGAAAGATAAGGAAATCCTGTCTTTCATTTCAGCAGTTTCAGGATTGATAGATGAACAGGAAAGACTTCTTGATCTTTTTACACCCGGATATAATAGAAACAGGGGAAAAAAACAAAGGGGCGCAATACGCAGAAAACGGTATTGAAATACCGACTGAAATATTTTGGATTTAGTTTTTATGACATATGCCTTTATAAGTTCTTTGTTTGCGACATTGTTACGATAGCGAAAATTTAGAGAATCCGGAAGTTTATATCAATAAAATGAAGTAATAATGCCGGTTAACAGCGGATATTGTCGCCTTCGGATAACTTGACAAACGCTGAAACCGTTGCTATAATTGCAAAGTATTAAATCTGCGGACATGGCGGAACTGGCAGACGCACTAGATTTAGGTTCTAGCGGGAAACCGTGGGGGTTCAAGTCCCTTTGTCCGCACCAAATGGGTTACGGTACTTTACGGCTGTAACCCGTTCTTTATATTCGGGCAAATCAAAAATGAAAATTAGAACAGTATCTTAACTGGTGCTTATAATATATTCAAAAATTTTATTCTGACAACATTTTAATTTTTTCACCAGATATTTTCTTTTTTACAAAAGAAGGGTATGATTATATTGTCAGCTGTAATACGTCTTCGACATGAAGTCGTATTGGCAGCAAAAATAAAATTCAAGGAGGTATCATTTATGTTAGACTTTGCTGATCAGATAGCCAGAGCAGGCGCAGCAGGGGCAGTATGCTTATTTCTTGCATTAATAGGAGGTTTCGTCTTATTATTCGTATTTTTGCCTGAGAAGAAAGAGAGACAATATAAAGACTTTACGCTTCAGCTCTACAGAATACTGAATTTCCGCAAAATGTTCAGTATGACGATCATAAAGCTGATGTACTTGATCAGTATGCTGTTTATCACATTGATGGGCTTAGTGGTATTGTTCTCTGAAAACTTCTTTGGCGGCCTGCTGACAATTATTATCGGCAACTTAATCATTCGTGTAGTATATGAATTATGCCTGCTTGTATTTTCAATCCATGAGAATCTTTCACAAATAAATCATACCACTTCACAAATCTTAACCAATATGCAAAATGACAGTACCCAGAATATTCCCGAAACCAACATAGAAAATAATACGCAAGAATAATCTTAATCGGTATCATTATTATAGTTATATAGGTAGTTACCTACGCCGGCATATCAGCCGGCGTTTTCTGTTAATCTGGGATAATACGCGGCAATAAAGTTGTTATACTTGATTTTTGTCATAATATAATTATTATGGTATAATATAATGGAAACTGTAGATCCAAATCCATTATGACGTTTTATATGCCTTATGATAAAACGGTTTTTGATGGATTCCAAAGCAAATATTTTCTTATAAATAGTTCAAATCATTCAAAAAACGCATGATTTTTTTGAACACCTGAATTATTTAATTGTGCTTTGTTGAAAACACTGTTTTTTGGCTGCGCTTATTTTTATCTATTAATTTATAAATAATAATTTACAATTTAAAATTTAAATAACAGAAAGGGTGATGATATGCGTATTTCTATCCTGGGGGCAGGTCATGCCGGTACGGCGGTTGCGGCTGACCTCAGCTTACGGGGGCATGAGGTAACGTTGATCAAAACATCCCATGCCATGCACAATAAAAATTTCGATTATCTGATCCATAATAATGGTGCAGTCCGACTTATAGAAGAAGATGAAACCCGGTTGGCGCATATTGCGCATGTCACAAGAGATTTATCTTGTATAAGCAGCACCGAAATAATAATCGTATACATACAAACAAATTATCATGAACAGTTGATAAAGAGAATCAAACCTTATCTTCGGGACGGACAGATCCTGCTGTTAAATCCCGGATACCTTTCAACAGCCTATGTGTTGAAACATTGCGGAGATATCAAACTGACAGTTGTTGAAGCCGAAAGTTCATTTATTGACTGCCGGATCAGTGAGCCTGGTACTGTCAGCATTACTTTTCGCAATAAAAGAAATCCTCTGGGAATTTTCCCTGCAAGTCACAGGGAAGAGTGCGAGAAAAAGCTCGACAAACTGGGATATCCCTTTGTATATCTCTCTTCAGTAGTCGAGGCTGCACTGCACAATCCGAATCTTATCGTACACACCATTGGAGGCATAATGAGTATTCCCCGTATTGAAAAAACCAATGGCGAGTATTACATGTACAGAGAGGTATTCACACCCAGTGTCTGGAATATCCTGGAGGGATTGGACAACGAAAAAATGGATGTCATGGAGAAGCTGGGCTGCAAGCGTGTTCCTTATGCGGAAGCCTGCAAATTCCGAAACACGTTGGATGATACCCTTAACGCCAAAGAAGTTTTCTTTTGGTATGCCAATTTGCCCAATCCATTAAAGGGACCGACAAGAGTCGATTCACGTTATATCACTGAGGATGTGCCTGAGGGGTTAGTACTTTTGGAGTCCCTGGGTTCAGAGTATGATGTTTCTACCCCAATATGTTCTTCTTTGATAGATATGGCATCGGCTGCCTTAGGGCGGGATTTCAGGCTGGAGGGCAGGACAGTGGAAAGACTGGGAAGAGATAATCTGGAACGGATATTCCAGGAATCAGGAGTTGGTGTATATGCATGAAATCAATAAGGCAGGAAAATGGGAAAGCCTATGCAGGTCTGTTTATCAAAGTGTTGACCTTTACATGGAGGCGAAGAAGGCTCGAAAAAGCTGCAGACAACAGCTTAAGACTATTAAAGGAGGCTTTGGGGGAAGTAAAGAACTTTTCCGTTCTCAGGTTCTTTCATTTTGGAGCAAATACAATTTAAAGCCTGATAAAATGTGGTATGACCTGTATTGCTACAATGATAATAAATATGACCCAAGGTATATACCCGAAGATCTGTATTGGCAAAAAATCTATCCTGCATTCAACAGACCTGCTTTTCGTCATGCATATACCGATAAATGCACTTACAGCCGATTGTTTCCCTATTTAAAACAACCAAGGACAATACTTAAAAACAACAGCCATTGCTTTTATGACGGGTCAGGCAGGATCATAAGCTTCAGTCAGGCAAAATCGATCCTGGAATCCGAGAAAAGCTTTGTGATAAAACCTGCCATATACAGCGGAGAAGGAGTAAATGTCTTTTTCTACGATAAAGATAACTGTCCTGACATGGATATACAGAAACTGATGGAATCCTATGGCACAGACTATATCGTTCAGGAGGTAATAAAGCAGCATGAAGTATTGGCAAGGATACATCCCTCATCCTTGAATACCATACGGGTGATTTCATTTCTGTTTGGGGGCGAAGTACATATTTCTTCATCCATCCTTCGGATGGGAGTGGGAGGATCGAGACTTGACAACGTCTCGGCAGGAGGACTGGCCTGTCCGATCCAGCCTGATGGAAGGCTTGAGAACAAGGCTATGGACAAACTTTCCCGATGGACGGAAAAACACCCGGGCGGAACTGTTTTCAGCGATATAAAAATTCCTTCTTACGACCGTATTATTTCATCAATCCGCAGGGCTCATATGGATACTCCGCATTTTCGCATAATAGGCTGGGATTTCGCTGTCGATGAGGCCGGCGATCCTGTATTTATCGAATACAACGGAGCGCCCGGAATGAACCAGGTGAGCTGTGGGCCGCTTTTCGGAGACCTTACCGAAGCTGTTTTAGATACCATATTCTTAAATAAAGCTGAATTTGCTGTTTAACTGTATATATTGATTATCCGAAGTAAAAACATTCATTTTAAACCAATGAAGATCTCTATGCACAAATAGAAGATGCTTTATTAAGCTGCGCTTTATTTCAATAAAAATTTTTATAGAAAGGGGATAGATATATGAACATTTCAATTTTAGGAGCAGGTAACGGTGGAACGGCTGTAGCCGCAGAATTAAGTATGCGGGAACACGAGGTGTCTTTGATCAAAACATCAAATTCCATGCATGATGAGAACTTTAACTATCTTCTTGAAAACAAGGGTACTGTTAAAATCAATGAAAACGGCAAAACAGTAACAGCAAGGATCAGGCATGTATCCAGGGATTTATCCCGAATAAGCAAAAGCCAGGTTGTAATTATTTATATCCAAACAAATTATCATGAAGATTTGATAAAACGTATAAAACCATATCTTCGTGACGGGCAGATTATTCTTTTCAATCCGGGTTATCTGTCTACTGCTTATGTATTGAAGCATTGCCCGGACATTAACCTAACTGTTTGCGAAGCCCAGAGCTCTTTTGTAGATTGCCGGATCAGTGAACCGGGAACTATAAAAGTCGGTTTCCGCAATGTACGAAATCCTTTGGGTATTTATCCTGTATGCAGAACTAAAGAAAGCGCAAAGATCCTGAATAATCTTGGTTATCCGTTTGCCTATCTTCCTTCGGTAATTGAGGCGGCGCTTCATAATCCTAATCTGATTGTGCATACGGTTGGAGGTATAATGAGTATTCCCCGGATCGAAAAGACCAACGGTGATTATTGCATGTATCATGAGGTTTTCACCCCCAGTGTATGGAATATTCTCGAAAAACTGGACCAGGAGAAGATGAATGTAATGGAGAAACTGGGATGCGAGAGGATCCCATACGTGGAAGCCTGTAAGTATAGAAATACCTTGGATGATACCAGGGATGCTAAGGAAGTATTCTTCTGGTATGCAGGAATGCCTACAAGGGCAAAGGGCCCTACAAAAGTTGATTCAAGGTATATTTCAGAGGACGTGCCGCAGGGACTGGTTCTCCTTGAAAGTTTGGGATCGAAACTTAATGTTGCTACCCCAATTTGTACCGCTTTGATCAATATGGCGTCAGCGGCCTTAAAACGGGATTTAAGGGCGGAAGGCAGAACGGTCGAACGGCTGGGAGAAACAATATTGCAGCGCATTATTGATGATAAACTGTCAATGGGTGAAGAAGAACTGGAAAGTGATATAGCATAATGCATAAAAACATGAGAAGCCTTTGCGGAAGAACCGTGAAGGCTTTTTTCGGATTCTGATTTATATTTATTACCGGGTCGTTTAAATTTTTAAAATATTATAAAGAATAATTGATTTCATGTTATTATTCCCTGTTTTATGTGAGATTTTTAAGTTAATATTATACATGAGGGAGTAAATGAGTTATGAGTAAGAAGTTAGATTTAGCACTGGGAATCCTGTTTGCGGTTGCAACGGTAGGCCTCTTTTTATCATACCGATAGTAATATTTGCCTTTAAAAAAAGCTTAACCGGTATATTTTCATCCATATTCGCGCTGTTTACCAGTATGTTCTGGTTTCCGGCGCCGGCAAAGAACGATCCAAGAGTATTATCATTCCTTGCTTATGAGATGGAGTATTTGAAAGGTGCCTGGACTGCTCCCAAAATATTGATGAGTTTATTAGTGCCCCTTTTCTTTGTGTTACTCATTACAGCCGCATGGAAAAGAAGTTGGAAATGGCTGTTAGGTACGGTAATAGGAGCGGCAGTCTTGAAAGTGCTCTGGAGCGTTATTTTCAGCGGTGATGCCGGGCTGTCCATACTTAAGCCTGCCATAATGGGCTTGATTATTTGTGTTGGGGGCCTGTATTTTTATTTAAAAAAGCGCAGAGCTAAAGAATGAGTAAGTCTAAAATCCAAATCTATATACCTGCAATGTATAGCTTACACAATATAATTGTGAGGATAATTGATGGAATACCACTCAGATTCCGAAGACCTCTCTTGGAAAGATGAATACAAAAGATGCATTTATATATGAATCAAAAACAAACATTCATATTGAAATGAATCATTTGCTTTGCTACAATGGGTGTTAAGAAGGTGATTATAACATGTTCTGCTACGGCAAATATGCTGCCATTATCGGTGACATTATAGATTCGAAAAAATTGGAGGACAGAAGGGCTATCCAGCTGAAGTTCAAGAATGTGTTATCAGGTATTAACGAAAAATACTCTGAAGATATCGCATCAAAGTTCAGGATAACTTTTGGAGACTCCTTCCAGGGACTCTTAAAAAACAAGAATAATATAATGAGAATAATTACTGATATCGAAATCGGGATGGCGCCGGTCAAACTGCGTTTTGGCATTGGGATCGGCGATATTAATACTGATATAAATTTTGAGGATTCAGAAGAAATCGACGGTCCGGCATACAATCGTGCGAGGGAAGTGATCGAAAAAATAAAAAAACTGGAATCGCAATATGCTCAACGGGTTTCCAGTATCATGATATGTTCGGAGGATAGAAATTCTGAAATAGACGAACTGTTAAATTCTATACTGTCTGTCTGTACAGCGTTGAAATCCAAGTGGACGAGCCGTCAGGAAGAAATCATCTATGCCTATCTTGCCAATAAAGAAAATCAGTATAAAGCGGCAGATGTCTTAAAAATCGGACAATCAAGCGTCAATAAGGCATTGAAAGCTTCCCGGTTCTATACCTATAAATCCGCGATAGACACGGTAAACTCTTTTTTAAGTAAGGAAAGGGGGAGTTAAAGTGCCCGGTGTTGTTTTGAAACTGTTCTTTATTGGTCATATTTTAGGCGATTACTATTTACAATCCGAAGAATTAGCCACAAGCAAGAATAAATCATTGAAAAAACTTTTAAAGCACAGTGTAATATATTTCATTACAATGAGTTTCGCTATCATTCCCATTTTTAGTCTCAATATGCTGAAATGGGCTTTTATTATTTCGGTGTCCCATTTTATCCTCGATTTTGTGAAATACTTAATATTAAAGAGAAACATCAAAGGCAACAAAACAAAACTGTTGATTTATTTATTCGATCAATTGTTACATATTTTGGCGCTTATTTTAGTTACTGCAATCATATGCATTTTAGCTGAGCCAGTAGATTTTATATACATCATTCAATATGGCATAACCAGTTTCCAAATCGATGTTGTGAATATTATTTCGTGGATATTGATGATTCTGGTCATTATACGGCCATGCAGCGTGACCATAAAGAACATCCTGAACAACTTCAAACCGGGTAGCGGGGAAGAAGAGGGATCACAGGAAACAGGATCAGACAGTGAAAAAGAGAGCCAGCGAAGCGCAGGAGCAACTATAGGAATACTTGAGCGCTGCATAATCCTGCTTTTGCTTTCTGTAGGGCAGTATTCTGCTATTGGATTTGTCCTTACTGCAAAATCAATAGCCAGATATAATAAGATCGCTGAAGATCCGGCATTTTCAGAATACTATTTATTGGGTACATTATTAAGTGTGATGTTAGTTGTTGCATCATACCTTATTATTTTCCAATGAGATTTATATACAGATGCATCAAAGGGAAAGATGCATATATAAGTGCATCATAATTCGATTACAAAGGAGGATGGTTCATATGGATATCAAACAAGCAATCATACAGAGAAAATCTATTCGGACATATAAAGATGAACCCATATCACAGGAATTAAAAGAAAAGCTGAAAAACTATATAGCTGATGTGTCCTCGCCCTTCAAGCCAAGAACAAGATTCGTGATGTTGGATACCGATGAGATGAGGGGCCGGACAAAGCTGGGTACCTATGGTGTTATCAGCGGCGCTAGAACATTTATTTGCGGGATAACCGAGGATGTATTCAGATATGAAGAAAACCTGGGCTATGCTTTTGAAAATATTATTCTTTATGCCACGTCTTTAGGTTTGGGGACATGTTGGCTGGGCGGCACGTTCAACAGGGCGAATTTTGCAAAGGCCGCAGGATTAAAGGAAAATGAATTGATTCCGGTTGTAACCCCGGTAGGTTACCCAAAGGAAAAAAGAAATCTCATTGATTCGGCTCTTGTAAAAGGCGCAGGGTCCATAAATCGAAAAGACTGGTCGGAATTATTCTTTGACGGGGACTTTGGAAAGCCTCTCAAAAGAGAAACCGATCCAAAAATTGCTGAGGTACTTGACATGGTTAGGATCGCTCCTTCGGCTTCAAACAAACAGCCGTGGCGAATCGTTAAATCCGGACAATTGTATCATTTCTATCTATCAAGAACACCGGGATACAGGGCGTTATTGAGCTTTGATATACAGCGTCTGGACATCGGTATCGCCATGTGTCATTTTGAATTGATGATTCGGGAACTTGGACTTAATGGCAAATGGATAGATGAAGATCCGGGCATAAATCTTGAAAAGAACACAGAGTATATTATTTCTTATATCGTTGAATAATTTTATCAGTCTAAAAAATGATTTCATAATCAGCATCCTGTAAAGCAGAAAATATTAAATTCTATCTGGTTATGCAAATATTTAAGGTGGGTATATGAGTATATTCGATATTTTAGCATTGATTGGCGGGCTGGCATTATTCCTCTTTGGCATGAGTCTGATGGGGACAGGTCTTGAAAAAAGCGCAGGGAATAAACTTAAGGGTTTCTTGGAACGATTGACATCAAAAAAGCTTAACGGGTTTTTGATGGGTGTGGCTGTAACAGCGATCATACAAAGCTCTTCCGCCACTACTGTAATGGTGGTGGGGTTTGTAAACTCCGGTATTATGAACTTGAAACAAGCCATACATGTAATTATGGGAGCAAATGTCGGCACAACTGTGACGGCATGGATCTTGAGCCTGGCAGGGATACAAGGCAGCAGTCTGTTCATCCAGCTGCTGAAACCTTCTTCATTTACACCGATTCTCGCCTTTATCGGCATTGTTTATTATATGTTTATCAAAAACCAAAGGAAAAAAGACATTGGCTTGATCCTGCTTGGATTTGCCACACTGATTTATGGGATGGATGCCATGTCGGCTGCCGTTAAACCATTAGGCCAAATGGAAGGATTCCGTAATCTCTTTTTAGCTTTTACAAATCCCGTACTTGGAGTATTGGTAGGAGCCATAGTGACGGGCATCATTCAAAGCTCATCGGCATCGATAGGTATACTGCAGGCATTATCCGCGACAGGGCAAATCACAATGGGAGCAGCCATACCTATAATAATGGGGCAAAATATCGGTACATGCGCTACAGCGCTTGTGTCGTCAGTTGGTACGAATAAAAACGCCCGCAGAGCAGCGCTGGTACATCTCTACTTTAATATTATAGGTACTCTGGTGTTTATGACGCTATTTATCGTTTTGAACAACATTTTTGATTTTGCTTTTGTTAATAAGGCAGCTAATCACTTTTATATAGCAATTGCCCACACGGTTTTCAACATTTTATGTACTGCTCTTCTTCTGCCTTTTAGCGAGTTGCTGGAAAAGCTTGCTTATAAGACTGTTCCAGACGATAATAAGCAGGACAAGGTATCATTGTTGGACCCACGTCTGTTTTCAACTCCGTCCATAGCCATCAGCCGCAGCCGGGAAGTGGCGGCTGAAATGGCCTTTACTTCCATGGACGCTATAAAACAGGCATTGGAACTAATTAATAATTATGATGATAACAAAGCGGAGAAGGTGAATGATGCGGAACACAGGACAGATATGTATGAGGATGCTTTGGGAACGTATCTTGTTAAACTGTCCAGTCAGAACTTATCGGCTGACGATTCCACAGAAGCGGCTAAGATCCTTTTCCTGATTGGCGAATTTGAGCGAATTGCCGACTATGCAATGGATATTACAGAATCGGCCAAGGAGCTGTATGATAAGGAATGGGCATTTTCCGAACCTGCGCAAAAAGAATTAAGCATAATGATTTCAGCCGTGAATGAAGTGGTGGAAATAGCAATTCATGCGTTTACCGAGAATAATTTAACTTTAGCGACACAGGTCGATCCTCTTGAAGAAGTAATAGATGAATTGAAAAGCACCCTTAAAAAGCAGCATGTTATAAGACTACAGAATAACGAGTGTACAATCGGTCTGGGCTTCGTATTTTCCGATTTATTGACTGTCCTGGAGCGCATATCCGATCATTGCTCAAATATAGCCGGGTGTGTCATTGAGATGTCACGTGACAGCATGAATATGCATGATTATTTATATAAAGCCAAACACGATCCAAACAGTGAATTCATGCAGCAATTCAGGGAGTATTCTATAAAATATGCTATAACCAGGGATTAACAAGGCTATAATCAAACACTTTTTCTTTGAAACTACTTTTTGATCCTAATTTTTCGAGTACCCATGTCCCATAATTGGGATTTCATGACTGAATGCGTTAACTTTTGGCTTTGACATTGGGAAACAAGAAAATGAATATAATGTACTGATTTATCAGTAATTGCACTTGTCAGTTTTTCATCGCAGAATGATTAAGACCTAAAAATCGGTGTCTACAACCATTAAGACAGTTGAGAAGAGAATAATGATAGAGGAGCAAGTAACCAGAGGTTGGTAAATAGATCAAATACCAACCTCTATGTAATAGTAATAATCAAGATTTATTTACTTCTAAATCAACCGGCTCAAACATATCTAATGCTTCTAAAGCAGGTAACAGCTTACTAACGCCACAGGTGAAGAAAATTATGCGAATTATTTCAAATATTTCATCTATAGTTGCACCATTTTCAAGGGCTAATTTACCATGGACCTTCATCGTAGTCTCTGTGCCAGTTGCCATTCCAATTGCCATAACGATTAGTTCGCGGTATTTTTTGGGAATAGAAATATCATGGTTATTCGTGTTAATATACTGTTGCAAAAAAGCATTTACAAGATTTGGATCGTTTCCCATAATTCTGTGGGAATCAAGTAATGAGCCACCACGAGCTATCTTTAATTCTTCCAGAATTTTTTGGGAGCGAGCTAATTTCTCTGGATTCATCTGTTTCATTCTGATTCCTCCGTTCGTTTATCGATATTTTGATGATATTTTACCTTTAAAAAATCTGTTGCATAATTAGGAAATAACGCGTAGGTTATAATGTCCTCTTCGGATTTTGCAAGATGTCCTATTTCATTTTTAGCCTTTTCAAATAAAGATTCAAGCATATCTGCGGGCCTTCTCATGTTCGGTTTCTCCTGACCTAATGCTTTCTTTAAAAGTTCAGGCGAGAGAGGTCCTGGGGGTATTCCATACATGCCCCGGCAGTATTCTTTCAGTTCTTTACTGATGAAAGAATATCGCTGACCAGTTAGGACATTAGTCGTTGCCTGAGCACCACAGATTTGACTGGACGGGGTTGCCAAGGGAGGATACCCCATGTCGGCCCTTACCTTGGCAACTTCATTCAGTACTTCAGGGAGTCTATCATATAAGTTCATGGCAGTTAATTGACTTTCCAGGTTGGATAGCATCCCACCGGGAACTTGATGCTCAAGGCAATCAACATCGACACCAACTAATTTCGTTTCGTATTCTGCATATTTCTTCCGTAATAAAAGAAAATCTCTATTAATTGATTTCAGCTTTCCAAGATCAATTTTAGGATCACGACTTGTACCTTTTAATGCTGCTGCGAAGCTTTCTATCGGAGGTAGAGATGGCCCCATAGACATAGATGATACGCATATATCCAGCCCGTCAACACCAGCTCGGATTGCCTCCCAATATGCCATTTCTGCCATTCCGCCAGTACAATGACAATGCAGATGCACAGGAATCGATAATTTGCCCTTTAGAGCGGAGACCAGATCATATGCAGCCTGCGGTGTCATCAATCCAGCCATATCTTCTATATGGATAAGGGAAGCACCCATCCTTTGTTGCTCAAGAGCATTTTGTACGAATACCTCTGTGGTGTGGAATGGGCTTACATTATATTGAAGAGAACCTTCAATCGTTCTCCCGGCTTTCTTAACTGCATTAAAAGCGGTTTCACAGTTTCTTAAATCTTGCAGAGCATCAAAAATCAAAAATATATCAATACCTGCTTCTGCAGCTTTTTCTATAAATTTTTCCACTATATCATCCGGGTATGCTCTGTACCCAACAAGATTTTGTCCGCGAAGAACCATTTTTAACGGCGTCTTTTTCACATACTTCTTGAATTCCCTGATACGCTCCCAAGGATCTTCTTTTAAAAATCTAATAGCAACATCAAAAGTTGCACCTCCCCACATCTCCATACTGTAAAATCCGATTTCGTCCATGCGGGATAGTAGGGGGATCATATCAGCAGTAGTCATGCGAGTCGCTAATAAGGATTGTTGTCCGTCGCGAAAATCAACACTATTGAATTTTACAGGCATATTAGCGTTAATAAAGTCGGCGGCACCGATTCCATCAGGAAGTTTGTTCTTTTTATTCCAAAACATTTTTATACCCTCACTTTTTATTTATAATCCTCCATTCATAACAGGTGATTTGCAAAAGTGGCATTAATAAATACAGAAACATACTTGGGAAGAAATAGGTATCTGTAATAAACGTTATACTAAATCGTTAAACTAAATATATAAAAGATAAACCGCTTTGTCAAGAGTGATTCATATGACAAAATGGCTTACAAACCATTAATACCTTGAAATAATATTGTTTTGCAGGTAATTTTACAATGTAAAACTTTCACGCAGAATTACTTTTGCGTCAACTCTATAGTGTACCGGTTTAAGATCATTGCTTTTCAGTTTTTCTTTTAGTATTTTAATAATCAAATGACAGATTTCAGCATTTGGCATTTCGATAACACTCAGTGAAGGGATGCATAGCGATGTTGCCTCTGATTCTAGCATACCAATTGATAAAATTTCAATGTCCTGTGGAATCCTTATTAAATTTTTGTTAAAAACATATAAAGCACCAATTGCCATGGAATCCGAATCGAAAAATAATGCCTTGGGAGCATCGGGGAGCTTGATATATTGCTGGGCTGCCATAGTACCTCCTGCGATTGTACTAGGTCCTTTAATAATATGTTTGGATGATACATTGATTCCCAACTGGGAACAAGCATATAAAAATGCTTGTGTACGAAGACCTGTTGCTACATAAGGATGATCTGAAGAGATAACTGTTACTTCCTTATATCCTTTATTCTGAAACAGTTGAGCAGCTTTAAATCCAATATCACGATGATCAGTGTAAACCGTAGAAAATTTATTTGACTCACGATTTATTAAAATGATTGGCATATTTGGCTTCAAAGTATCCAAGTATTCTATATCTTTTCTTGAAGCGGCACCGATAATTACAGCATTATAACTATTCTTAATTATTGGGTCGGCAACACGCTCCAAAGAATCATTTTCAAATGCTTGTATAATAAATTCACAATCAAGGTTTTGAGCTTTTATCTCTTTTTGGAACGCATTAAGAAAGGAAGCCAGTATGGAAGTACGATAATCCAGAGGCCAATAAAATGCGATTATAGGTTTGGAATCATCTTGAAAACGAAGCTTCCTGGCACTGAGGTTAGGTTGATACGAAAGCTCTTTCATTGCGTCAAGCACTCGCTTTTTGGTATCTTCAGATATACCTCTTTCTTCAGCTCTTCCGTTAATTATTATGGAAACTGTCGTGGGTGAAACACCGGCTAACTTTGCTACATCTTTTATTGTTGCCATATATATCCACCTATATTATTGGTATATTGTTTTACTAAACGTTTTACTAAACTAAACTCATCATAAGAAATATAATTCATAGTGTCAAGCAAGAAGATAAATATTTACCATAGCTACGATATTATACACAAAATTATGCTCAAAAAATTATATAAAGTTGATAAAATTTTTGAATGTTTCAACATTCTATTGACAACTGTATTTTAAACAATTTATTTTATAACTAGGATTAACGTTATACTAATACGTTAAACTAAAATTATCATGGATCTCAATATTTAGAGAAGTTGGAATTGATATATCAAATCTAGATTGTTTGGGAAGAAAAAAATCAAAGGAAGGATGAAACGTAGTGAGCAAGTTGATAAAGAGAACGATGGATGGTAATGAGGCAGCAGCTTATGCCTCATATGCGTTTACAGAAGTCGCTGCGATATATCCAATTACTCCATCTTCCCCAATGGCAGAATTAGTTGACAAATGGTCAGCTAGTGGAAGGAAAAATATATTTGGACATCCGGTCAGGCTCGTTGAAATGCAGTCTGAAGGCGGCGCAGTAGCCGCGATGCATGGAGCTTTAGATGGTGGTGCACTTGCAACATCTTATACATCGTCGCAAGGCCTTATGCTTATGATTCCTACGATGTATCGAATAGCAGGACAATTAAAGCCCGGCGTTATTCATGTGGCATCAAGAACTGTAGCGACTCATGCAATTTCTATATGTGATGAGCACTCAGATGTTATGGCATGCCGTCAGACAGGATTTGCAATTATGGCATCATCCAATGTTCAGGAAGTAATGGATTTAGGAGTAGTTTCCCATTTGGCAGCGATTAAAGGACATGTTCCTTTTTTGCATTTTTTTGATGGCTTTAGAACATCCCATGAGATTCAAAAAATTGATTGCTTGGATTATGGTGACCTGGCAAACTTAGTTGACTGGGATGAACTAAAAAAATTCAGAGATAATGCGCTTAACCCGGAGCACCCGGTATTACGTACGACGGGACAATACTCAGATACATATTTCCAAAGCCGTGAAGCATTGAATCAATACTATGATGTTCTGCCTGATATAGTAGCACACTATATGGACAGGATAAATGAATTAACCGGTCGCAACTACAAGCCATTTAATTATTATGGTGCAGAAGATGCGGAATATGTAATCGTTGGAATGGGTTCCTCCTCAGGTACGATTCAAGAAACAGTGGATTATCTTGTAAATAAGGGAGAAAAAGTAGGTTTCCTGGAAGTTCATTTGTATCGACCTTTCTCTGCAAAATATTTTATGAGCCAATTACCGGCTTCAGTGAAGAAAATAACAGTTGCAGACAGAACAAAAGAGCCAGGGGCAACCGGTGAACCTCTCTATTTAGATGTATGTTCCGTAATTCTTGAATCAAATAAAGCAATTGACGTACTGGCTTGCAGATATGGACTTGCCGGTAAAGAATTTACACCAGCTCAGGTAATTGCGATGTATGAAAATATGCGTCATGATAATCCGAAAAATCATTATACAATAGGTATCAATGATGACGTAACCGGATTATCACTTTCTTACGGAGAAGAAGTAAATACTGTTCCGGAAGGAACTGTAAGCTGTAAATTCTGGGGACTTGGATCCGATGGTACAGTAAGCGCAAACAAGAATACCATTAAAATAATTGGTGACAATACGGATTTGTACGTACAGGCATACTTCGAGTATGACGGAAGGAAATCCGGTGGTGTTACTCGTTCCCATCTTAGATTTGGCAAAAAGCCAATTCGCTCTACCTATCTTGTTAACCATGCAGACTTTATTGCATGCCATAATAAGTCTTTTCTCAGCAGATATGATATCCTTGCTGATGCTAAAGTAGGAGCAAATGTTCTAATTACTTGTGATTGGAAAGATGAAGAACTGGATCAGCATCTACCGATCGAATTTAAGATCGCAGCCGCAAAGAAGAAAATACATTTATATACGATCGATGCTGCAGCGATCGCACAAGAATTGGGCTTAGGGAGCAAAACCAACACGATATTGCAAGCCGCATTTTTTAAGATAACAGGTATTATTCCAATTGATGATGCCGTAGAGTATTTGAGAAAGGCAATTTATAAGTCATATGGCAGCAAGGGCGATACTATTGTCAATATGAATTATGCAGCAGTTGATAAGGGAATTGAAAAGGTAAGAGAAGTTAATATTCCTGCAGAATGGACGGATCTGGAACACGAAGCCACTGCAGCAGACGAAGCCTTGCCAAAATGGATCCGGAATATTCAAATTCCTGTGAATAAAATGAAGGGAGATACAATCCCGGTCAGTGCATTTAAGGATTTACCTGATGGTACTGTGCCACAGGGCACTTCAAAATATGAAAAGCGCGGTATCGCATACAAGGTTCCGGTTTGGAACAGTGAAAACTGCATTCAATGTAATATGTGTGCCTTTGTTTGTCCTCATGCAGCTATTCGTCCATTCCTATTGAATGAAGAAGAAGCATCCAACGCTCCGGAAGGATTTACTTCCATACAGTGCAAAGGAAAAGGTATGGAACAATATCAGTACAGTATTAAGGCAGCAGTTCTTGATTGTACTGGCTGTGGAAGCTGCGCAGAAGTTTGTCCTGCAAGAGAAAAAGCACTGGTGATGAAGCTATTGGATGACTGTATGAATGAAGAAGTAAATTGGAAATATGCAATGTCCTTAAAAAAGAAAGAAAATCCATTGGGTGTATCAACCGTGAAGGGCAGTCAGTTCGAGCAACCGTTATTAGAATTTCCCGGGGCATGTCCAGGATGTGGTGAGACACCATACGCAAAACTTATAACCCAGTTATATGGAGATCGGATGTATGTGGCGACTGCTACAGGCTGTTCCCAGGTATGGGCTACCAGCTTTCCATCATTCCCGTATACAACTAATCATGAAGGAAAAGGCCCTGCAGTAGGTGGTTCCCTTTTTGAAAATAATGCAGAGTACGGTATGGGTATCTGGCTATCGGTAGAACAGCAAAGAGCAAAATTGTTTGACAGAATAGAAGCCCTTGTGAATTTGACAACGGACGAAGAACTAAAAATGCTGGCATCTGCCTGGATGGACAGCTTTAATGTTACAGAAACATCAAAGGAAACAAGTGAAACGCTTATAAAGTATTTAAATCAATACAAGGCAACTGATGAAGAAGCAAGTTTAGTCAAAGAGATAAAGGAAAATAAGGATCATCTGACTAAAAAATCGGTATGGCTTTTAGGCGGAGACGGATGGGCTTACGATATCGGATTTGGCGGTTTGGATCATGTATTGGCGAGTGGTGCTAATGTAAATATCTTGGTATTTGATACAGAGGTTTATTCCAATACCGGTGGACAGGCATCAAAATCAACTCCTACGGGAGCCGTTGCACAATTTGCAGCAGCAGGTAAGAGAAATAAGAAGAAGGACCTTGGAATGATGGCAATGAGTTATGGGAATGTGTACGTTGCGCAGGTTGCGATGGGCGCCAGTCAGACACAGTTGCTTAAAGCTATACAAGAGGCAGAAAGCTATAACGGACCATCACTGATTATTGCTTATGCTCCATGTATAAGCCATGGGCTTCGTTGTGGGATGAATGATGTTATGGGTGAGATGAAACGTGCAGTAGATGTAGGATACTGGCAGCTGTACCGTTACAATCCGGCTTTGAAAGAAGAAGGGAAAAACCCGTTTATCCTGGACTCGAAAGAACCGGCCGGCGATTTCAAGGGGTTCCTTCGCGGTGAAATTAGATATTCATCTTTGGAAAGAACATTTCCGGATGTAGCTGATAAACTGTTTGAACAAGCCGAAAGAGAAGCAAAAGAAAGATATGCACAATATAAAGCGTTAGCACACCATAAGGACTTGTAAAGAACAGTATCTGTATGAAACATTATTTTTTTAATAAAGGAGGAGGGGGAAAATGGGTACTTTTATTGAAAAAATTTTGAAGAAGGAGGTAGGTTCTGTAGCTACGATTCTACCAGATTACATTGTGATAAACGACGGTGTATCCCATACTGCCGTAGACGAAATATCTCTGGTATTCGATCCACAGAGGGTTTGGGTTTTCCATGATCATGATGTACCGACAGGCAGCCCGGAGGCAGCAAACATCTTGAGAAAAAACTTAGGATTTGCTCAGAAATTTGGCTGCCATTATGTTCAGGCAAAAGGAACAGGCTACCAGTACATGCTTGATGAAGTTATCAAGCCAGGAGAAATTGTCATCGGCGGCGGATCACATGGAAGTATCTTTGGCGCAAAGCAGGCACTGGGGATTAATGTAAGTATTCCTGAATTGGCTCGGATTGTGGAAACCGGACGTTGCAGCATAACTGTTCCTGAGTCGGTATTTGTGACAATCATCGGAAAGCTGAGTGAAGGCGTTAGCATCATGGACGCAGCTATGGATTTTCTGGCAAAAGGATATGATGTCAAAGGAAAAGTAATTGAAATTTACTGTCCTACACTTGATGATCACCAGAAAGCTGTTTTCTGCAGTATGGTTTGCCTTACAGGAGCATATACGGCAATCGTTGTTGATGAGCAAGAAGAGAGTGCTGTTACATTGGATCTGGCAAATGTAAAACCAATGGTTATGATGCCATGTGCAACTCGAGCTGAACAAGTAACAGCTAAAATTGTAGAAAAATCAGAGTTAGAGGGTATAAAACTTCAGGCTGGACAGATTGGAGGCTATACTGGGGGAACAATTGAAGATTTACGAAAAGCTGCAGAGCTTATTAAAGGCAAAAAACTTGCTTGTGGATTTCGATTAAGCATTTGCCCTGCTACGAGCAGAGACTACCTCATGGCCCTGGACGAAGGTATAATCACTGAGTTTATTGATTATGGAGCCCAGATCCATGCACATGGAGATCGCAGTGAGGTATTACAGGGCGCAGGAGCTATGGGACATAAAGAAAAATTGATAACGACTGGACTTTATACATATGCCGGTGCCATGGGATGTGAGGATGCTGAGGTTTACTCAGCGTCTGTTGAGTCAGTAATCCAGGCATCTATTACAAGGAATATTTAGGGGGGGAGGTGAAATAATGGAGAAACAATTTAGCGGAAGGATATGGAAGTTTGGAGATAATATTGATACTGATACTATTATCCCAGGTAAACGTGGAACGATTCCATCCATCGAAGAGATGAAAAAGTATGCGTTTGAATTATTAAGACCAGAGTTTGGTTCAACCGTACAGAAGGGAGATATTCTTGTAGCAGGTTCGAATTTTGGATGTGGTTCCAGCCGTGAGCAGGCAGCAACGGTACTCTCCAGTAATGGTATACGTTGCATAATAGCAAAGAGCTTTGCGAGGATATTTTTCCGTAATGCATTTAATAGCGGCATTATTCTTCTTCAATGTGATGGGATACAAGATGTATGTGAGGATGGTGATATCGTCTCTGTAAACTTGAATAAGAAAACTGTAATTGCGAATGGAAAAACTTTCAAGGTGGGCGAAATTCCTGAAAATCTGTTTAATATAGTGGCAAACGGAGGCTTGATTGAAGATACCAAAAAACGGATTGCAGAAGGAATAAAACCGTTGTCGATAACTCCTTTGACAGGCAAGCAGCTTCGTCAAAAAGGATATACTCTGGCAGAGAAAATCCTTAGAAAGAATACCGGCAAAGAGCATATTTCACCGGGTGATATTGTTATTACAAAACCCGATGTATTCATGGTACATGACATTTATACTCCGTATCTTGTTGATACGATTAATAAAATTGGTGTAGACAAAATTGACGATCCGGATAAGGTTGTGCTTGTTTGGGACCACTGCCTGCCAACTGCTGTAGCAAAGAATGACTATGAACATTACAATGCAGGATTTGAGATTGCAGAGCGCTTTGGGATTAAAAAACTACATATAGGCGAAGGAATCTGTCACACTATTATGCATGAGTATAAATATGCAAAACCGGGAGAAATTGCGACAGCAACGGACAGTCATACAACGACCTATGGTGGAGCGGGTAATTTCTGTACTGGTATCGGTACGGCAGAAATGGCGGCAGCTTTAATCACCGGTGAACTTTGGCTTAAAGTACCAAGTGCAATTAAGATCGTGTTAAATGGCCATCTAAATAAAGGTGTATTATCAAAAGACATTATCCTAAAAATATTGGGGGATATTAAGGCGGATGGCGGACAATATAAATCACTTGAATTTACAGGTCCAGTAGCCCATGAGATGAGTATGCAGGCGCGTTTTACTATTTCCAATATGGCACTGGAGGCTGGCGCGAAATGTGCTTTATTTGAGGCCGATGAAAAAACAGCGGAGTACTACGGTATACCCCTTTCAGAAATTGATTGGATTACCATGGATGATGATGCGAAATATGAAAAAGTTCTTATCTACAATATAGATGAATTAGAACCACAATTATCCTGTCCGCAGGGCGTTGATAACGTTCATCCCATTACGGAAGTTCTTGGAACAAAGATTGATGCGGTATATTTGGGCAGTTGTACCAATGGAAGCCTGGAGGACCTGGCAATTGCAGCAAATATTATGGATGGTAAAAAAGTAGCGCCGGGTCTGCGTTTCATTGTTTGTCCGGCAACCAACAACGTATTTAAAGAGGCAATTGCAGCAGGCTATATCAAAACCTTTATAGAAGCAGGTGGTGTCATAATTCATCCTTGCTGCGGATTATGCTGCGGTATGCCATATGGCTTAATGACTGATGATGAAAGGATCCTCTTGACAGCAAATCGTAACTTTATAGGGCGCCAGGGAACCAAGAAAACCTTAAGCTATCTTTGTAGTCCTGCTGTCGCAGCGGCGACCGCAATTGCTGGTGTAATTTCTGACCCAAGATCTATGGATTCATTATAAGGAAGGCAGGATATATGATTAAAAGCTTTGAGCAGTTAAAAGATATGCTGAAATGTGTGCAAGATAAACGCAAGGTAGCTGTTGCCCCGGCTCAGGATCTACATACGTTGGAAGCTGTTGTACATGCTGTCAGAAATGGATTAATATCTGCAATCTTAATTGGTAATGAGCCAGAAATAAAAGAAATTCTTCAAGAGTTAGATGTTGTTGGTCTGGAAGAATTAAAAATAATTCATGAAGATGATCCAACCATATGTGTCCAAAAGGCAGCAGATCTGGCAAGAGCGGGTGAAGTTGCCTGCATAATGAAGGGCAAAATTGAAACCGGTCAAATGATGAAGGTTCTGGTAAATAGAGAGAGCGGTATTCTGAAAAATGATACAATGAGTCTGTTGGCTTTTATGGAAAGCCCATATTATCATAAAGTATTTGCAATTACCGATGTAGGTCTTTTAATACATCCGACAAAAGAACAGAAGAAAGCTGCAATCTGTAATGCCGTTTCTGCATTTCATACATTAGGAATCAAGAAGCCAAAGGTTGCTGTTCTTGCCGCAGTGGAAAAGGTTAATCCCAAAATGAAAGAAACAGTGGAGGCAGAAGAGATTAAGGCTGAGGGCATGGATGGTTGTATTATAGAAGGACCGATCAGCTTTGACCTGGCAATGGACCCGGAATCAGCAAAGATCAAAGCCTTTGAAAGCCCGGTAGCCGGAGACGCCGATATTTTGGTTGTCCCGGACATAGTCAGTGGCAACATCGCAGCTAAGACAATAACCACTATAGGCGGGGGACGCACCGGTGGTGTTGTTCTTGGCGGACAGGTGCCAGTTCTGCTTGTTTCACGTTCTGCAACAGCAGACGATAAATATATGTCAATTGTTTTGGCAGCCTTAATCGGCAATAATAATTAGGGAGTGTTTATGATGGAGAAAAAACTCAATTTCAATGTGTGTGGTTTACCTTTCAAGTATTTTTTACCTTTTTTTGTAATTATCATGTTAGCTACATATTTAGGAATCCTGCCTACTGTAAAAATCTATTCTAATGATGCAGGGACCTATACTGCAACCAGTTACATCGGAACCATTGCTTTTTTAATGGCAATCGGCGGCATATTTTTCTGGCTTGGCAATACAATCCCAATATTAAATAACTACCTGGGCGGTGCCTGCCTACTGCCACTATTGGGAGCATCATTAATGAATTATTTAGGATTAATTCCAAAGGATTTAGTTAATGGTACAAATGTATTAATGGGCGGCGGCTTCCAGGATGCTTATATTGCTATGCTTCTGGTTGGATCAATTATGGTCATGGACAGAAAACTGTTGTTAAATGCTACCGCCAGGTATTTGCCTGTTCTGATTGGAAGTCAGGTATTTGCAATCGGTGCTTGCGTGATTGGTGGATTAATAACAGGGACGAGCCTGTTTGATGCCCTGTTTTATGTGGGTGCGCCCATTATGTCTGGTGGTTCCAGCGGAGCTATGGCAACACTTCCTGCATTATATAGCAAGCTTAGCGGTACTGATTTGACTGGCATGGCTGGACGTTTTCTTTGCTATGCTTCCATTGCCAACGTTGTCGCAGTAGTTCTTGGAGCGGTCGGCAATGGGGTAACTTCAAAAATCAAAGGATTAAACGGTAATGGAGAGATACTTGCTGCAAAGAACGGAAAGATGATTATTGAAGGAGAGAAGCGTCCAGGAACCTCTCCTGACTATGTAGCCCTGGGTTCCGGTATCTTTATGGCTTTCTGCTTTTACCTGGGAGGAGAGATATTAAGTAAGATACCTGGCTTAAAAATTATCCCTGGACTTGCATGGACAATTATTCTTGCGATTATTGTGAAGTGTACGGGCGTTTTGCCTGATAAAATAGTTGATAACACAATATACTCTATGAATTTTGCTTTAAAAGCGCTTCTTCCTATGCTAATTGCAGGAATTGGTATTAAATCATTAAAGTTCACTGATTTAACTGAATTCTTCAGTATTGGCGCATTTATAATAATCATCTTAGGTGTATTAGGTGCGTTTATCGGCGCTATGTTATTTGCTAAGTTTTTTGGCCTGTGGCCATTTGAAGCAGGTGTTACCGCAGGTATATGCTGTTGTAATATCGGCGGAAGCGGTGACATTGCTGTTCTTACAGCAGCAAACCGTATGAACTTATTAGCGTTTGCATCAATTTCGACACGTATTGGTGGAGCTTTGATGGTTATTTGGATCGGATTGTTATACAGACTATTCATGTAATTTTGAAGCTCTGAGTATAATCGGTAGGCATGGCGCGAAATTTGCCATGCCTATTTTATAATAATGATGAAAGGAATTACATTATATGAAAGCATATAGAGTATTTGCTATTAATCCAGGCTCTACTTCGACGAAGATAGCAATGTTTACAGGGGAAGATATGGTTTTCTTCAGAAATGTTACTCATGATGCAGAAAGACTGAAAGAGTTCAAGGAAATCAGCGACCAGTTTGAATATAGAAAAGAAACAATATTAGAAGAACTAAAAAAAGGGGATCAGAGTTTGGAAGGAGTAGATGCTTTTTCTGCCCGCGGTGGCGGACTTGTCAATATCGAGGGTGGTGTGTATGAAGTTGGTGAAAAGTTATTGGAACATGCGACGATTGGCTTTACTGTAAAACATCCGGCAATACTTGGTGCACAACTGGCAAGTAACTTTGCGAAAGAATATGGCGGGCAGGCATTTGTGGTAAATCCGCCTGATGTAGATGAATTCATTGATGTCGCAAGAGTGACGGGATTAAAGGGTGTTTACCGCGAAAGCCGAGTTCATGCTTTGAACCAGAAGGAAGTCGGTATTCGTTATGGTAAAAAAATCGGCAAAAAATATGAAGACTTAAATCTTATTATCTGTCATATAGGCGGTGGTATTTCCGTTACTGCACATCGCAAAGGAAAGATGATAGACTCCAATGATATAGCCAATGGAGATGGACCCATGGCACCAACCCGCTGCGGGCAACTTCCTGTAAAAAATGTAATTGCCATGTGTTTCTCAGGAAAATATTCAGAAAAAGAAATGTATGATAAATTAACGAAAACCGGTGGTCTGGTAGATCATCTGAATACATCCGATACGAGATACATCCGATACGAGAAAAGTTGTAGAAATGATTAAGAATGGTAATAAATACGCAAAGTTAATTTATGATGCCATGATTTATGAGATTGGGAAAACGGCAGGTGCTATGGCTGCATCACTTCACGGAAAGGTAGATGCAATTATCTTTACCGGGGGAATATCTCACGACGAATACGTGGTAGATCAATTAAAAAAAATGATTTCATTCATAGCACCAATCGAGGTAATAGCCGGCGAATTTGAAATGCAGGCTCTTGCAGCAGGAGCATTGCGTGTGTTAACTGGTGAAGAAAAGGCAAAACAATATACAGGAGAACCCGTATGGTCTGGTTTCAAAATAGAATAAAGGAAGAATATAAGAATAGCGGAAAAATAGAGCTTCCTGCCGAACAGGAAAAATTCAGTGATGTCGACTTCAGATTCGTATATCCTTGAAATTCAACGATACATAATTCAACCAACGGAGTAATTCCCTCAAGTATATATAATACAAGGATATAGCCGTTTTGCCAGGTTTATCTATAAAGAAAAATATAAAAGAAAATCACTCATGTTCTAAAAACATGGGTGATTTTTATGATTATTTACCCATGTTTTATTGAGACAGGAAAAGAATATGTCGGCGCAGAAAAATATTAAATATTAGAATTTAGTTTACCGGATATACAGAAACGACTATAATCATTTTTCTGATTGGCGAGTTTGAAAACATAGGAATAAGTTTCCTAATTTATTAGATGTTCCAATACCTCACGATATTCGGAAGAAAAATCAGCAGTTGCTGCTTTTTAATACTTATAAAAATAATCTTTTTTTATAATTGCTATTTATTGTTAGTTTTCTATGTAATAGAATATTGATAATAGGTTCAGAAAAAAACATGAAGAATAGCAAACTTCCGATATGAAATTAGTTGATGTATTTGTGCTAGTATATAAGATAATATAAATTGAAATATATGTCATAATACAGAGAATTATAACAGGATGAGAGATTTTGATGTGTAAAGTGTTTCATCATTTTAACGGAGGGATAAAATGTCTAACTTGAAAACCAACGCTATGAGAATATTGGATAAGGAAGGAATTTCTTATCTAACCCACACCTATGATCATCGTGACGGATCGATCGATGGCGTATCGGTTGCGAAAAAACTTGGCAAACCGGTTGAACAGGTCTTTAAAACACTTGTAGCGCAAGGGACAAGCAAAGAGTATTATGTCTTCGTAATCCCTGTCGCTGAAGAACTGGACTTGAAAGCGGCAGCGAGAACTGTTGGAGAAAAGGCGGTAGAAATGATTAAGGTGGCTGACATTAACAAGGTCACCGGTTATATCCGTGGCGGTTGCTCACCTATTGGTATGAAAAAACAATACAAAACAGTTCTTGATAGTTCATCGCAAACGCAGGATACAATTATTATCAGTGCCGGGAAAATAGGTTACCAAATTCAAATGAGACCTGATGATCTGATCAAGACCATTCATTGCAAAGTTGGAAGTATTACAGCTAAAAAACCATGAAAAAGTTATATCTACTTTTCTTATGGCTTTTATAGTTTTGGACCACAATTAACAAGACTACAATCAATCACTTTTTCTTTGGAAAACTACATTTTTACTCACCAAAGCTATACCATGTGAAAACTTAGGAGTAAGTTTCTTTGTTTGGAGGATATTCTTTCTTTTTTTAAATCAGAGGTCTCAAGCCATCGAAACAATTGTTCAGTAATTAACCCTATATCATTTCCGGCATTGATTTTACATAATATGCGCAGTTGATCCAAAGTTCCTCGTTCCTGGGCTGCTTTTAACAGACCTTTACATAAAAAATAGATTTGTCGGCTTCCTTTGGAGGGGATTCGTTTTCCGGTACGGAACCTGCTGATGAGTGAAGAGTCTAAACTGCCTGCACGTGCTACTTATACATTTGAAAACCCGATGTTTTCGAAAATGTAATTAAGCTGAAATTACGAAATGTATTGGTATTAAGCCTGGTCTTGATTACTCCTGCGGAAAAACTGTGTACTCACCTTCTTCTGTAATTGTTATACCATCCTCTGTAAGACTGATTAAAAACCTACCCTTAATGGAAAACTCTCCGTCTTCTTCAATGACACTTCCGCTTAAGAGGATCCGGGCTTCATCAGAATTACCGTACTCATCGGCTTTTTCAGTGTATTCTAAGTTAAAAGAGCCGTTATCGAGCTTTTTAATAATAAGGGGGCTATACTCATACTCTTCTCCGTCAAAATCCCTGCTGCCCAATAACATTCCTTCCATAATATCAATGTACAGCTCCCAGTTCCCGTCCTCTTCAAACTCAATTTCCATAGGCGACGGTGAAGCCATAATTTCAGCAATTGCAGCCTTCATGTCAAAATCGGGGGGAAGTTCCTCTTCGGGGATATTTTCAAAACCATCCATGCGTGTAATGAGTATGGTTCCTTCCCAATACCCGGCTATATCCGACAACTGTGCATTGGTTTTTATATTGTCAGATAATTTTATGGAGGATTTTTCCCGGTCGGCTTTTTTATTATCATCAGCCGTTTTGCTACCATTATCTTTTTTGCTGTCTTTATCTATTGAAATCGAACTGGATTTCTTATCATTCGGATTATCGGCATTACGTCTGGAGGAGTCTTTCAGGCGTAATGCTGTTATTATTCCGTCAACAATAATGGCCAGAACAACCAGCCCAATGATTCCCCATAAAAGCATACCACGGCTTCCTGTTCTTTTTTGTATATTCCCCGTATTCATTTCATGAGAAAACTGGGCAAACTGATTGCTGCCTCCTGGGCGGGGCTGGGGTGCACCCGGGGATGCAAAGTTCTGGGATGAAGACGCTCCAGGATGGTATGACGGATAACCTGCATTCTGATGCGGTGAATTATATCCCTGTGAAGCAGGATTCGGGCCTGCATAATATCCTTGCTGAGGTGGAATATTCTGCCCCGGTTGATTAGGCTGATAATTATACTGTGGTCCGGTTTGCCCCGGAGGTATGGGAGGTGTGTATTGCTGGGGTTGCGGAGGTATAGGGGATGCGCCGGTATTAGTGCCTTGCTGCCCGATATTTTCATTAGAATTTACTGTACTTTTTCCGCAAGCTGTGCAGAACCTGTCTCCTGGATCCAGTTGAGCACCGCAGTAAATGCAAAATTTCATATTTGTTCCTCCTCGTTTAGTTCTTCTTAGTGGCTGTAACGGTATATGAATAAGAAGCTGTTGGGTTTTCGAAGGTGTTTTCCCCCTGGCAGGTTGCTACACAGTACCCTTATGAGTTCCTTCAACACCCTCAAATGACTTTCTGTACTGTTCTATTAAGTCTTCCGAACCTTCAACTTCCTCCATCTGGGAAATAAGCTCATCAAGATATGGAGTTTTAAAGTTGGATACGTTCTGGACCATATCATATTCCCCGATGATATCTGAAAATCTCAGCTCATCACCAAGCTTTGCCACTTTTCCATCAGGACCGTATACACTGCTTCCGTCAGACAAATCTATCCTTTCGACTATGTAAGCAGTGTATTCGTCCGCTCCTTCATCAGAGACCTTGCTTTTATCCTTTGATTTGATGCCTTTTAAAGGTATTTTCACCGGATATAGGGATACCTCTTCTTTGTGGCGATATTCTGCCCCGCCCGGGCCGGTAATGATAATATCATATCCCGAAAGAATATCTTTCGGATCCGGTATGCTCCAGTCGGGGGGGTAATGACTAAATAATCTTCATCAACTTCAATAACAGGCTCTTCAGGCTGCCGAAGAAGGTAAACCTGGTATGTGGCTTCTTTCTCATCAGAATCACGGGAAATCTCTTCGGTCTGTGCCTGTATTTCCATAAGAGTATTTGTGCCGGAAGTACTTGCAGGAAGCATAACGACCTCTTGATTCGGATAAATTGTGGTAGTGTTGGAACCATCCACAAAATTACGGGTTATATAATAGTTAGCCCAAGGGAGTTTACCCTTTACTGCCAATTTATATTCAACAGATTTTCCATCAGCATCTTTACTGTGACCAGATCAGGGATAAACCCGTTTTTATCACCTGAATAATATCTGTCACACAAAAAGTCGACCCAATGGGAAGCTAAATAACCATGATTTCTTAGATAGTCCTTATTTTCACTGTTGTTGTTCCATAGAGGTGGCGCCAATAAAGATCTTGAGTACAGATATTCAAAATAGTGGCGATCAGTTAATACGGTAGTTTGA
>ERZ773359.1223-NODE-1223-length-36239-cov-12.555688_pt1 | contig 36239 bp, 32 predicted proteins | sample MGYA00374955_ERZ773359 | MGnify/ENA primary metagenome ERZ773359 (study PRJEB29098, sample SAMN04486028) | biogas fermenter metagenome | study: EMG produced TPA metagenomics assembly of the Biogas fermentation microbial communities from Germany - Plant 4 DNA1...
AAAATGTTAACATATTAAACGTGTTTTCTCCAAGTTCTTTGGGGGGCTAAAAAGATATATTGATTGCCATCTTTTTCAAATCACTATATATTGCGTGTTATCAATACTACGCACTCAACATGGAACGTATGCGGGAACATGTCCACCGGCTGGGCTTCTAACGGTGTGTAGCCTTTTTGATGAAGTATTTTCAAATCCCGGGCTAGTGTGGCGGGGTTGCAGGAGACATAGACGATTCTTTGCGGCTGCATTTTTGCCATTGTATCCAGTAGGGCGGAATCGCACCCTTTGCGGGGTGGGTCAACGACAACTACATCGGCCTTGCCGCCCTCTTTAAGTAGTTTGGGGACGATCTTTTCCGCGGGTCCTGCTTGAAATTCTGCGTTTGTAATCCCATTCAGTGCTGCGTTTTCTCTGGCGTCTTTAATGGCTGCTTCAACTGATTCAACGCCAATAACTCTGCATGCACCGCGGGCTAAAAAGAGTGAGATAGTCCCGCTGCCGCAGTAGAGATCAAAGACGGTCTCGCTGCCGGTCAAGGCGGCATACTCCACGGCTTTGCGGTATAAGGCTTCTGTTTGCAGGGGATTAACCTGAAAGAAAGAGCGGGGGGATATTTTAAACTGAAGGCCGTCAAGCGTCTCCATGAGCCAGGGTTGTCCCCATAAGACGATTTCCTCAGGGCCAATGATGGTGTTGCCTTTGCGCGTATTTATGTTCTGGACTATTCCGGTAATATTGGGAACTGCCCGGCGCAGGCCGGCAACAAACTCCTCCTTCCGGGGGAAGGTGCGGCCGTTGGTTATGATGACAGCCAGGACGTTGCCGGTGGAGAATGATGTGCGGGCCAGGATATGCCGCACCAGGCCGGTGTGTGTGTTTTCCTGGTAGGCAGGTATCTTTAGTTCTCCAAGGATGCGGCGAACGGCATGGACAACCTGATCATTGGACGGATGCTGAAGGTGGCAGCGCTTAAGATCAACAATGTTATGGCTGCGTTTTTCATAGAACCCGGCAAGGATTTCACCGTTTTGAGCAGCGACCGGGACCTGGGCTTTGTTGCGGTAGTGCCAAGGATCATCCATGCCGATGGTTGGCCGCACGGGCACACGAAGGCCGCCGATTCGCAAAAGGGCATCTTCCACGGTTTTTTGTTTTAATCGCAGCTGTTCACCATAAGCAAGGTGTAAAAGCTGGCAGCCGCCGCATGCTGTGTACTGGTCGCAAACAGGCTCAAGACGTTCGGGGGATGTCCGGGTGATAGATTCTATCAGCGCCCGGCAATAGTTCTTCTGCAGGGAGATAACTTTGGCCTGCACCAACTCCCCCGGCAGCGCCCCAGGTACGAACACGGCATAACCGCTTATGCGCCCGACGCCTTCCCCGTTGTGATTGAGGCTATCGATCCGCAGTTGAATGATTTCACCTGTTGCAACAGGCGGTTTTTCTTTTTTACCCACAGTTACCCTCTTATGTCATTATTTCTTTTTAGTATACACAACTAGGGAGAAAAGAAAAAGCGCAGGCTTTTCCCTGTTTCATTTTTCCAAGGTTATATCCGCGACGGACGATACGGAAGCACCAATGCCGGTGGTTACCGCAGCATTTGAAAAAATTATTATAAAAAACATCGGCAATGCCTATAAGCAGGCTTATAAATTGCTTGGACACAGAGTTGACTGGAAATTTCCTTGATTCTTTGCTCCGGTTGTATTATTGTTAAAATACGGCAAACAGGCCATCAAGTTGATGAGCAGTACTGCTGCAGGAAAAGGTGCGGTTGTCTTACCCGGGAAAATTGTTCCAAGGCTCTTCCATGACACCCAAGCCCTCATGGTAAAAGCAGCGGAAGAGATAGCAAATTTATTATCATTTTAAGCGCTTAAGCGCGAGGAACGGGAGGAACTAAACAAGTCCCGCAGTTCCTCGCTTGACTGTAGCGCTCCAACCCGTATTAACCGGGTAAACATCCGTCTGATGCCGGGATACTTTTTCTTCCAGCATCCTTGTGTTGCGTTTTTCCCTGCCATCGGCAGAACAGCCAAGAAAACGTCAGCATTTGCAAGCCGATCTCAGGATATCCGATGAGCGGGTTGAAAGAAAACCGAGTATACAGAAAGCCCTCAATCGAGCGTATTGGCTGATTAGCATAAAAAAAATTCCGAAAGCCAGATAGGTCAGTGTATGCAGGGCAATATAGCGCAGTGTAAATGGGATGATTGGATATCGATTTATCGCACTTTTCATGTTCAATCCTCCTTTGGGCAGTTCCTTTTTCCACGAAGCTGCACCCCTGAAATTGAATCTATCATTAGGGTTTATCCTGCTTTCTTGAGCATGCGGGTAACAACGCAGACAACAGCAACACGATGGAGAACCCAAACACCGAGCCCCCAAGCCATACGGACAAAACCGGAAAAACCGAAGTAACAAACAAATACTCTTGAAAAAAGCACCGGATTAGAACTCCGAGCAGAATAACTGCCGTCCCAGCTCGAAGCACTCTGAACACAGCTCGTTTTTGCCGATGGAAGCCAACAATCAGCCTCAATATCATGAGCAAACTTGCAGAGATCAGCATACCGATGACCGCACAAAGCCCATAATGCCCCCAGATAATCTTTCCCATACCAACGAACGGAAAGCCCCGCCACTGCGCCCAATCGCTGAGCACATAGGCGATAAGCGGCCAGCTCCTTTGGCTGTTTGTGAGAATCACGATAGTATCGCCTGTTTCCGGCACAGATTGATAATGCGTCATGATGCCGTTGCCCTGACCGCCGTGGGAAACGCTGCTCAAACCGTTCTGCAGCTTTTCAATATAATGACCCAATCCATATGCCTCAAATACTAAACCGTAAATTCCGATTTTATAACTTTCGGGCTGATACATCTGCTCAACACTTTTGGTATTTAGAACAGGGTTTTCTTTCAAGCCCGCTGCCGCAAAGCGCGCAATATCATGTGCTGTAGCAAACAGGCCGCCGGAAGCCTTTGAGGGATAGAGATAGACCGGTACCGACTTTCCGCTAAGGTTATATCCCGTAGGCGGGTAAGGCGTAGCCGCTGAGTCTATCTCAAAGGTGGCGCTTTCCATGCCCAGCGGTAGAAATACCTCCGAGCGCAAATACTCTGAAAAGCTTTGCCCTGTGACATTCTCTATTAGAATTTCCAGAAGATTGTAACCCACATTGGAGTAGGCAAATCCCGCCCCTGCCTCGCGCGTGGGCACCGCCTCCTTGGTCGTCACATCCCAGTTAGAGGGCATTGCCTCGCCAGGGGCGTAGATATGGTTGAAATCGCCCAGTGGCATCCCCGCAGTGTGACTTAAAAGCTGGCGTGTCGTAATCTTTTCTGTCGGATAGCCCGAATGCGGAAATTGCCAGCTTTTTAAATACTGCGATACCGGAGCATCCAAGTCAATCAAACCCTTTTCCGCAAGCCGCATTATTCCCCAGGCTGTAACGGATTTTGTAATAGACTGCACACTCATAGGCGTATCGACCGTCAACTTCCTGCCGCTTTCCACATCCGCATAACCAAACGCCTCAGTCCATACGATTTCGCCGTCCTTTACAAGCGCGATGCTGCAGCCCGGTATCTCATACAGCTTCATTAGGGCGGGAATACGCTCATCCATATGCGCCTTAAATTCGTTAAGCGGCACGTCGGCACGCATAGTCCGCTTGATTTGCAGACTGCCGGAGAACAAGGCAAGAAGTAAACTGATTAAAATGGATAAAAGGATAAACCATGCCCATATTTTGCGACCCTGGAATAATACTGTATTTTGCATATCCGCACCTCCTTCTATCTTTCAATGTGCAACACGGACATTCCACTCCATACGCCTAAGCCCTGACAAAGCCAACGCCGCTATTTAGCCCCTTTAATGCTTGGAAGCTGCCAAAATCTTTTACAAGCCCCTTTACCGCAATCATTTGTATTCCTTCCTCCTTCCCACAAGAAGGAATAAAACCGGGCCGATTACATCGACAAGCAGGCAGATGAAAAGCCATGCCCACCTGTTCAGGTTTTGAACACCTTCCCTGAAGATTTTAACACCGCAGTACACCGCCAGACCAAGCTGAAGCAGAATAAGCGGAGAGAGAATCAGGAGCATATCCTTTGTAATTACAAACTCGTTCATAATGTAAAAACCTCCTTATTTTAATGGGTTATTTGTCTTGCAATTTTTTATTTACGGAAATCGCTCCGAGCACCACGCCTATTCCGGCACCTATGCACAGCCACATCACCACATTTTGTAGCAATGCCCCCAGTACAATACTGACGGCGGTGCACAACCCGATGGCTGTACCCATATTCCAAAATTTTGACACCTTTTGCTTTTTCATGCGATTCGACCTCCCTTAATTGATTTGTGGTAAAACAATTGATGCCTTTGAACACTATTCCCGGTTTTTCCATGTTCAGTATAGAGGAATGAGTGGTCATATGATAAGTTACCGGAGTCATATATGAGGTAATAAAAAACGGGAGCCGTAGCTCCCGTCGCTAAAAAACCTATACCTTAAATCCTAATTCCTTAAAGTGCAATATGGCATTAGCCCGGTCGGTGATTCCTGCCTTGCGGTAGATTTGGCTGATATAATTCTTGACTGTGCCGACCGTTAGAAAAAGTGTCTGCGCGATTTCCTGATTGCTTTTCCCCTGCATCAGCAGACGAATGATATCCTGCTCACGTTGGGTAAAGTCCGAAAGCGATGTTTCAGCCCGTCTTTGCTTGCCAATATGTTTTGTGATCTTTGCGGCGATGTTCCCCGGTAAAATGACGCTGCCCCGCACCGCGTCACGAATGGCTTCGGACAATTTCGCACCGCTGATGTCCTTAAGCAGGTACCCCGAAGCGCCATGGGTAATGGCGCCGAGGATGGATTCATCGTCATCAAAGGTCGTTAATACCAAAACCGCCGTCTCGGGGAAATCTTGCTTGATCAGGCGCGTGGCCTCCACGCCTCCCATTTGTGGCATTCGAATATCCATAAGAACGACCTGCGGGTGATGGATGCTCGTTTGTTCATAAGCTTCCATACCGTTTTTTGCTTCAGCAACCACTTCAATATCAGGATTTGTTTCCAGCAGCGCGCGCAGCCCGTCCCGGATGATGGTTTGGTCATCCGCCAGCAGCACCTTGATCCGGTTCACTCTGCATCCTCCTTTCTCTGTGCAGCGGGGATAATAAGGCTGATGGTGAATCCTTCTCCCGGCGCACTTTCTATTTCCAGCGTCCCGCCCACGCTTTGTACGCGCTCCCGCATGATGGACAACCCGGAGCCGGATTTTATCGTATCAGTTCCAACGCCATTATCGGTAAAGGCAAACCGCAACTGTCCATTATGCTGGCCAATCAGGATGTCCGCCTCAGTTGCGTGCCCATGCTTGATGGCATTGGTTGCGCACTCCTTGACCACTGAGAGCAGAATGCCCGCTTGAAGCGGGGGTAAGGTGATCTCTGATTCCATAACGATATGAATATCAAGTCCGGTATCAGAACGGATTTCCTGCAAAAGCTGACTGAGGGCGGCAGCGAAATCTGTTTCGTTTCCCGCCCGAACCACTTTGACGGAAGCACGAAGCTCTGAAAGCCCGCGCCGTACCTGTTCTTTTCCTTGATGCAATTTTTGCGCCGCCTGCGGCTCCGATACAAGTCCCTCCGCCGCTTCCAATGCCAGTACAGCTGCGGTCAGAGTATGGCCGACCGTATCGTGCATTTCGGCGGCGATGCGGTTTCGTTCTTCAATTACGGCTAAACCTTTCAGTTTTTCGGATTGTTCATTGACCGTGCGGAGGGCGGACTCTAACCTAATGCTTGTAATCATCTGTTTTTTTAATGTGTAAAACGCAAGCAACGCAAGAAGAACCACAATCGTGTTGACGAAAAAATACCGCACAAGGTCATTCATTTCGGTGCTTTGGGATAAAAATATTGTTCTTATCGTGCTGCCCAAAAGATAAACACCCAGGGCACCGATCCCATACACCTTCGCTCGGGGCAGCGGTGCACGATTAATTGCGCTGAAGCCCGCAATGATGGAAAGAAATAAATTGTCCCCCGAAACATCCAGGTATTGAATTGGAATGCATAAGATAAGTTGCAGCATCGGTAAAAGGGGTTCGGTTATAAGTCTCTTTTTTTCGGGAAGCAGATTGTACAGGAGCATAATAAGTAAAGAGATTGTCAGCAACCAAAGCAAGGGCATATACGCTGCAGTTCCAGCATTCTCCGCCAGCATATGCAGTCCCATCACTTGAAAAGAAATCAGAAGAAGAAAAAAAATACCATTGTTTGTGAGGTGGTTAGCCCTTTCCACTTCGGCAGTAGTGGTATCCTTGGGCGGTGTTTTTTCGGCACGGAGCAGATGAAAGGCAATGGCGGCTAAGCCGAAAACAGCAATAGATAAGATATATAGGGTGCGATGCAACGGCTTTCGGTTATCTTCTCTCACGCTCTCCACAATGTAGAGGATCTGCATCAAAACCTGAAGCAACACCCCCGGAAGCAAAAACGGCCAAATCTCTCTAATTTGCATATCCCTGCCTCGCCTTCCCAATCCACTGCGGTGTTCCATCCCGCTTATCACTATATACAAGCAATTTGTCGTCGAGTGCCTCGTAAAATGGCCCCCATTGATACGCGTTATCCATTATTCTCGATCCGCAGTTGAATAATTTCACCTGTTGTAACAGGCGGTTTTTCCTTTTTACCCACAGCTACCCCCTTATGTCATTATTTCTTTCTAGATTTCATTCTAGCAGTCGATTCGGGTTCAGCAAGGCAGAGCAACAGTGTTTTCAGGTAAGGTAATTATTTCTTGCTAATCGTTTAGGATTGTTTAAGATAAGCTTGACTTTAGTTTGGCATAATTATCCTCAAAAAGGTCTGCCAGACGGCCGGCCTGTTTTTGAAAGGCATTTCTGTCTTCCCAGGTATTTTCCGGATGCAGTATTTCTTGGGGAACTCCGGGACACTCCCGGGGAATCATCAGGTTAAAAAACGGATCACGATCATACTCGACGTTGTTAAGCTGCCCCTTTATAACAGCTCTTACGATAGAGCGGGTATGTTTAAGGTCGATTCTTTTTCCTGTTCCGTAAGCTCCGCCGCTCCAACCCGTATTAACCAGGTAAACATCCGTCTGATGCCGGGATACTTTTTCTTCCAGCATTCTCGCATAGATTTGTGGATTTAGAGGAAGAAAAGGAGCACCAAAACAGGTGGAAAAAGTTGCGACAGGCTCGGTAATACCCCTTTCCGTCCCGGCCAGTTTACTGGTATAGCCCAGCAAGAAATGATACATAATCTGCTCCCCGGTTAATTTGGCTACAGGGGGCATTACTCCAAAAGCATCCGCAGTAAGGAAAATGATTACCCGGGGATGGCCGCCGACTCCCGGAATTACAGAGCCGGAAATGTATTCCACAGGATACCCTGCCCGGGTATTTTCTGTAATACTGCTATCATTAAAGTCTATTTCAGCGCTAACAGGATCTACAACAACATTTTCCACCACGCTGCCAAAGCGAATGGCATCCCAGATCTGGGGTTCACGCTCCCGGGAAAGATTGATACATTTGGCATAGCAACCACCTTCGAGGTTAAAGATGCCTTCTTCAGACCAGCCGTGTTCATCATCGCCGATCAAAAAGCGCTCGGGATCTGCTGAAAGGGTGGTCTTACCCGTTCCGGAAAGGCCAAAAAACAGTGCTACATCGCCCTCTTTTCCCATATTTGCGGAACAATGCATGGACAGTACATTTTGCCGGGGCAACAGGAAATTTAACGCCGAGAAAACCGACTTTTTAATTTCACCGGCATAGTGCGTTCCTCCAATAAGGATTAGCCTCCGGGAGAAATTAATAATGATAAAAGCTTCGGAGTTTGTTTTATCTATGCTGGGGTCGGCCTGGAAGTTCGGAGCTGCTATAACTGTTAAGGAGGGTTTAAATCCTTTTAGCAGAGCAGGTTCCATTTTTAAAAAAAGATGCTGAACAAAGATATTTTGCCAGGCCATTTCGTTGATAAACCTGATAGGATAGCGATAATTGGGGTCGGCACAGGCATAACCTTCGAAAACAAATAGTTCACGGTTCTGTAGATAAGCTAGAAGCCTGTTATATATATTTTGGAAGGCTTCCTGGCTCATGGACTTATTGATATCACCCCACCAGATGTCCTTGGAAAGCTCTCCATCGTTAACAATGAATTTGTCGTTTGGTGAACGGCCGGTATATTTGCCGGTCCTAACGCTTAAGGCACCGCTGGAGGTCAGTTTTCCTTCATGTCGGGCCAACGCTATCTCTACAAGTTTTGCTATAGGTAAGTTATAATGCACCTTTGCGGTATTAATTAATTCTACCTCTTTTTCAATGCTGATTTTATTATTATTATAGTTCATTGTTCTTCCTCCTGTAGATTTTTAATATACTATTTGTATACCCTATTTATAAATTAATATAGATAGTAATTCAAAAAGCTGCTTACGTCAATATTTTTTGGAAGAAAAAAAAACCCCATTTTAATTGTAGGGCTTTGTTTTTCGGATGTCAAGGCACCCTTTCCCCTTGTCACACGATATTTTTATGTGAAAAAAGTCGAGCACCGTTAAAAAAACTTTGGTATTATGCAGATATTGAGAGGAGTAAGAGAATGTTAAAAGAATTGAATCATGTGATTGACTATATTGAAGAGCATTTAACCGATGATGATCTGTCGCTTGAGATAATTTCTGAATATGCCGGGGTTTCCGACTATCACTTTAGAAAGATATTTTTTTATCTTTCAGGTCTGACGCTTAGTGAATATATCAAGAACAGAAAACTGTCGGAAGCCAATAAAGATTTATTACAAGGAGAAAAAGTAACGGATGTTGCTTTTAAATATGGTTATCAGTCAATAGACGGCTTTACCAGAGCATTTAAAAAATGGAGTGGTTTTTTACCCTCGGAGGTAATAAAAAAAGGAATAAGCAAATCGTTTCCCAAACTTTCATTTGTCATAACCGTCAAGGGAGGAATTTCTATGGAATTTAGAATTGAAAACAAACCAGCGTTTAATTTAGTCGGTGTTAGTAAACGTGTTCCTATGCAATTTAAGGGTGTTAATATGGAGATTGTAAAGCTCGCAGAAAGCATAACGGAGGAACAAAGGGAAGAAATGCATTCCCTGCAAAATATAGAGCCATATGAAATTGTCAATGCTTCTTATGATGCTGACGCGAATTTCTTAAAAGAAGAAGGATATTTAACGCACTTGATAGGTGTTTTAACGACTGAAAATAAAGTAAGCGATCAATTAGAAAAAGTGCCGGTTGAAGCCTGTACCTGGGCAATCTTCCCGAATGAAGGACCATTTCCTTTTACGTTACAAGAAACAATGGCAAAAGTATATTCAGAATGGCTTCCTTCTTCCGATTATGAAGTAATCAATGCCCCTGTTTTTTCTTTTACTAAAATGGATGAACAGAAAAAAGACTACGCTTATAGCGAAGTTTGGATCCCTGTTCGCAAAAGCATAAGATAACTACTGTAAAGATACAGCGCCGATAACCTATAAGTGTGTATGATATTGTTATCGAAAAAAAACCAAATAGCCCCGGCTAACCGCGGGGCTATTATAATTCAGATTTACATCGGTTTTACCCCGATGCGGGTATCACATTTACTACTTAAAGTATTCAACTCCCGCGGCAAAGATGCGCTGGTCTTTCTCCCCGGGAACATTGATAGCCACAAGGGGACCGGTGCGCTCGGAGTGGCCCATCTTGCCCAGGATGCGCCCATCCGGGCTGGTAATGCCTTCAACAGCCCAGTATGATCCGTTGGGGTTAAAATCAAAGTCGTAACTGGGCCGGCCCTCCAGGTCCACGTACTGGGTGGCGATCTGTCCTTTTAGTGCCAGCTCCTGCAGAAGCCCTTCTTCAGCCACAAATCTTCCCCCTCCATGGGAAACCGCGACAGTATGAATATCTCCGACCTTTACATGGCGAAACCACGGTGAAAGGCCCGAGGTTATCCTGGTGCGGACCAAGCGGGAAACGTGGCGGCCAATGGTATTAAAGGTCAGCGTTGGGGATTTTGCTGTTATATCTCTTATCTCCCCGTAAGGGAGCAGACCGAGCTTGATGAGGGCCTGAAAACCGTTGCAGATCCCCAGGATCAGTCCGTCCCTTTTCTCGAGCAGCTCCGTAACCGCGTCTTTGATGCGGGGGTTGCGGAATACCGCGGCGATGAATTTTCCCGAGCCTTCCGGTTCATCCCCCGCGCTGAACCCGCCGGGGATCATGATGATCTGAGCCTCTTTTATTTTCTTTTCCATAGCTTTAATGGAGGCTTCAACATCCGCTGGAGTAAGGTTGTTGATTACCACGGTCTCCACCAGGCCTCCCGCTTTTTCAAAAGCCCGGGCCGAGTCGTACTCGCAGTTGGTCCCCGGAAATATGGGAATAAAAACCCTGGGACGGGCTGTTTGAAACCGCGGCCGGGCGGCGATTCCCCCTGAAAAAAAGATCCGCGGGGGTGCCTTCTGCATGGTTTCCGTGCTGTTGGGGAAAATTTTCTCCAGGGGTTTGTGCCATTCCTCGCCGGCTTCCCGGAGGGAAATTGCCGTGCCGCGGACGGTAATTTGTTCCTCGCCGGAGGTACGGCCGAGGAGCAGATAGGGCACGCCGGCAAATTCACCTTCGAGGTCAACGCTCTCGTCCATCTCTAAAATAAGCGAGCCGTAGGACGGCATAAAGAGATCCTTCGGGTCAAGGCGTTCGCTGAAAACCATTCCCACCCTGTTTCCAAAGGCCATCTTGCTGACCGCCGCGGCGATCCCGCCCATCCCCACAGTATGGGAAGCTAAAACCAACCCTTTTGAGATCAGCTGGTGGACAAGAGTAAAATTTTTCTTCATCTGGTTAAAATTAGGAATCTGCGTTTCTTCGTCCATCGGAACCGGCAGCAGGACAACCTTACTCCCTGCTTTTTTAAATTCCTGGGAAACAATTTTGCTCCCTCCTTTGCCGGCATCCACAGCAGTTACAGCAAAGGCAACCAGGGTAGGCGGAACATGCAGGTCCATAAAGGTGCCGGACATGCTGTCTTTTCCGCCGATGGCCGGGATCTCCAGCTCCTTCTGGGCGTAAAAAGCGCCAAGCAGTGCGCTGAAAGGCTTGCCCCAGCGGGCCGGGTCTTCCCCCAGCTTCTCGAAGTATTCCTGCAAGGTAAGGCGGATCTTGCGCCAGTCGCCCCCCAAAGCCACGACTTTGCTCACCGCTTCCACGACTGCGAACATCGCTCCGTGGAAGGGGCTCCATTTAGCCAGCGCGGGATTATAGCCAAAGGCCATAATGGTTGCTGTCCGGGTTTCCCCGTCAAGGACCGGAAGCGTCGCCGCCATCCCTTCGGCAGGTGTCTCCTGATATTTTCCCCCAAAAGGCATGAGAATGGTCCCGGCTCCAATGGTGCTGTCAAAACGCTCCGCCAGCCCCTTCTGGCTGCAGACGTTGAGATCCCGCAGATTAGCCAGCCAGGCCTTGCGCAGATCAGGAAGCTCCGCGGCCACGTCCTCCGGCAGTGTCTGGAAATAACAGCTTTGCTCGTCAGGCGGAAGGACGCGGACACTCGCCTGCCGGCGCACACCGCTGGTGTTCAGGAAAGCCCTGCTGAGATCCACAATAGTTTTTCCCCGCCAATTCATGCGCAGCCTTCCGCTGGAGGTCACCCTGGCGACCACGGTGGCCTCCAGGTTCTCTTCCCGGGCTAGCCGACAAAACGTTTCCGCATCCTCCGGTGCCACCATCACGGCCATTCTTTCCTGGGATTCGGAGATGGCCAGTTCGGTGCCGTCCAGCCCCTCATATTTCTTTGGCACGGCATCCAGATCAATTTCCAAGCTGTCGGCCAGTTCCCCGATAGCCACGGAGACACCGCCTGCCCCAAAATCGTTGCATTTTTTAATCAGGGTGGCAGCCCGCGGGTCCCTGAATAATCTCTGGATCTTTCTCTCCGTGGGAGGATTCCCCTTCTGTACCTCTGCGCCGCAGGTGAAAAGAGAGTCTACGGTATGCTCCTTGGAAGAGCCGGTGGCCCCGCCGCAGCCGTCCCGGCCTGTTCTCCCGCCCACCAGCAGGATCACATCCCCCGCAGCGGGTTTTTTACGGACCACGTTTTTCCGGGGAGCTGCCCCGATGACAGCACCGATCTCCATGCGCTTGGCGATAAAGCCGGGATCGTAAACCTCCACCACCTGCCCGGTAGCAAGCCCAATCTGATTACCGTAAGAGCTGAAACCGGCCGCGGCTCCGGTTGTAATTTTTCTCTGGGGGAGTTTGCCCTGAAGGGTATCCTCAACTCTCGCCCGGGGATCACCGCTGCCGGTGACGCGCATAGCCTGGTAAACATAAACCCTCCCGGAAAGGGGGTCCCTGATCGCTCCCCCGAGGCAGGTAGCCGCGCCGCCGAAGGGCTCGATTTCCGTCGGATGATTGTGCGTTTCATTTTTAAACATGACCAGCCATTCTTCCCGGCGGCCGTCCACCTCAGCTTCCACAATGATACTGCAGGCATTTATTTCGTCAGACTCGTCCAAGTCTGCAAGTTTTCCTCTCTTCTTCAGCTCTTTCATCCCCATGAGCGCGATATCCATGAGGCAAATTTTTCGCTCCGCCTCTTCCTCGCCGTAACAGTACCTCCTGGAAGCGAGATATTCCTCATAAGCTGCCTTAACAGGAGCGGTAAACCGTCCCTCATCTATCTTCACTTCTTCAATTGCGGTCATAAAGGTCGTATGTCGGCAGTGGTCGGACCAGTAAGTGTCCAGGACGCGGATTTCCGTAATCGTGGGATCTCTTTTTTCCGTATCCCGGAAGTACTGCTGGCAAAAAAGCAGGTCTTCCAGGTTCATGGCCAGCCCCAGGTCCTCCAGCAGTGCCTGAAGCTCTTCCCGGCCCATGGAGGTGAACCCGGTTAGAACGGCCACATCTTCCGGAACAACTGTCTCCATCTCCAGGGTTTCCGGTTTCTCCAGGGAAGCCTCCCTTGATTCAATGGGGTTTATACAGTAGTTTTTTATCTTGTCCAGATCCTCCGAAGTAAGATCACCCTGAAGAACAATAACCCTGGCCGTCTGCACCAGCGGCTGTTCTTTTTGGGTCAGGATCTGCACGCACTGTGCCGCAGAATCCGCCCGCTGGTCGAATTGTCCGGGAAGATATTCCACGGCAAAGACCTTTTCTTCCGGGTCAACCGGCAGTTCTTCGTCATAAACGAGATCTACGGGCGGCTCGGAAAAAACCAGGTCCTTAGCCAGGGCATACTCTTCCTCTGTAATTCCCGAAATGTCGTAACGGTTTACCATGCGCAGATCCTTTAGCCCCCTGATCTGCAGGTTTTCTTTCAGGTCCTGGAGAAGGTGTTGGGCTTCAATATCAAAACCTCTGCGTTTTTCCACATATATTCTTCTAACAGTATTTGACAAGACTAGTCCTCCTGTTCACCAGATTGAATACAAAATCCGCCTGAAGGGAAAGTTTCTTTCTATCGTATAATTATATCACAGCAGAAAGCCGCGGAACATTGTTTCATCTTTTTTCAACATTTTTTCTGCGGCAAAACCAAAACCGCCCCAAAAGGGCGGTAGGTTATTTTTTTTTCATATGATGGCAAACTGGGCGGCAGCACTGCCACAGATAATGTTTACAAAAGCAGGTTATCTTTGCGCTAAGACAACAGGGCGCGGTCATTGGCAAATTGCTCACCGCTGGCCTTGCCAAAGCGCTGTAAAAGATCTTCCACTGTTAATTGTTGTTTGGTCTCACCTTTTATATCCAATAGAATGCTGCCGTCATGCATCATTATTAAACGGTTGCCATATCTAATGGCATCCCTCATATTATGGGTAACCATTAAAGTAGTGAGCCTGCTTTCTTTGATGAATTTATCGGTCAACTCCAGCACTTTGGCAGCTGTTTTAGGATCAAGGGCCGCGGTATGCTCATCCAGAAGCAAGAGCTTCGGTTTTCTGAGCGTGGCCATTAAAAGCGTTAAAGCCTGGCGCTGGCCGCCGGACAGCAAGCCGACCTTGACACCGAGGCGATTTTCCAGCCCCAAATCCAAGGGCTTAAGCAGCTCTTTATAAAGTTCCCTCTCTTTATGGGTAATACCCCACTTCAGGCCGCGTTTCTTTCCGCGCCTGTAAGCAAGGGCTAAATTTTCTTCGATTCCCATATTGGCAGCAGTTCCAACCATCGGATCCTGGAAAACACGCCCCAGGAGTTCTGCCCGTTTATATTCCGAAAGCCTGGTAACTTCAACATTTTCAATGATAATTGACCCTTCGTCAACTGCATGAACCCCGGCAATACAGTTCAGCAAAGTTGATTTGCCGGAACCGTTACCCCCGATTAAAGTTACAAAATCGCCTTCCTCAAGGGTAAGGTTTATATTCCGTAAAGCGGTTTTTTCATTTACAGTCCCGGCATTAAAGGTTTTATATACCCCGCGCACCGACAGCACCTTACATCCCCCCTTTAACGCTCTTGGCAATGGGACGAAGGTAAGATTTAAACACCGGTAATGCCAAAGCAATGGCTACAGTAATAGCTGTAAACAGTTTCAAATCATTGGCAGGCATGCCTATTTCCAAGACAAAGGCAATGATAACGCGATAGGTTATCGCACCGAGAACAAGAGAGATCAGGCGGCTGAAAAAGCTCCTTTTCCCGAACAGAACTTCGCCAATGATGACGGAGGCCAGTCCGATAACAATAGACCCGATACCCATTTGCACATCGGCAAAGTTTTGCTGCTGTGCAATCAGGGCACCGCTGACAGCCACCAATCCATTGCTGATAATCAGCCCCAGTATAATCATATTATTTGTATTAATACCCTGGGCCCGGGACATTTGGGGGTTGTCACCGGTGGCACGAACAGCACAGCCCGTCTCTGTTCCAAAGAACCAGTATAAAATCCCGATAATTCCAAGGACACAGATCAAGCCCAAAGCAATTATTGGAATTAGTTGGCTTATTCCTAGATTGACAAACACAGCTATTTTATCCAGACCCATGTCTTTAAAAGCTGTATAAACGGTGTCCATGCGCAGCAGCGAAAGGTTGGCTTTCCCCAGTATCCGCAAGTTTACCGAATAAAGGGCAATCATCGTTAAAATGCCTGATAACAATGCAGGGATCTTCAGCCTTGTATGCAACAAACCCGTTATCAGCCCCGCTGCCATTCCGCCGCCAAGAGCGAGAAGGGTTGCTGCATACGGATTGATACCGCAATAGATAGCCTGTGCGGCAATAGCAGCGCCCATGGCAATGCTGCCTTCCACTGTCAGATCAGCAATACCCAAAATCCGGTAGGTAATGTACACGCCTATTGTCATAATTGACCATAAAAGACCCAACATAACGGCACCTAAAATGATCTGCAGCATAACACCACTCATTTCCAATATTCTAACACTACCGGCATAAAATCAAAATAAACAAAATAATATACCGGACAGCAACGGCAGCTCGCTTTTTTACGGCGAGCTGCCATAAACTGTTTACTGTTATACGGGTAACAATGAATAACAACTTTTGTCCTCAAATAAAGAGTTCAACTGAATTATGAAAAAAGTATCTTAGTTTACTCAATAATATATTGCTGCAACTCAGCCGGTATTTCCAAGCCTATTTCTTCGGCTACAGTACCGTTAATGGCAAAATCAAAACCGCTGGCGGATTCAATAGGCATGGAAGCGGGTTCTGCTTCTCCTTTAAAAATTTTAACCGCCATCAAACCGGTCTGGTAACCCAAATCATAATAATTGATACCCAAGGTAGCCAGCCCTCCATTGTTTACCATACCCGCTTCACCACAAATGACAGGGGTCTTGGATTCCGATGTTACACCGTGCACTATCGGCATCGCGGATGCAAATATATTGTCAGTGGGAATATAAATGGCATCGCACTGATTAACAATGGATTGCGTCGCCTGCTGCACTTCATTTGAATTGGAAACGGTCACTTCAACGTAAGTCAGCCCTAATTTTTCAATTGCTTCTTTGGCAAGCTGCGCCTGTAAAATGGAATTGTCTTCGCTTGATGTATAGAGTACCCCGACTGTTTGAGCATCGGGAACCAGTTGTACCAGCAGATCAATTTGCTCTTTAATGGGGTTCATATCCGTAGTTCCGCTGACATTACCGCCGGGAGCCTCATTGGAATCCACCAATCTCGCTACCACATAATCGGTAATTGCTGTTCCCAGTATGGGAATTTCAGTTGTTTTGCCGGCGATAGATTGGGCTGCAGGGGTTGCAATAGCAAGCACCAAATCGACCTTATTGCTGACAAACCGGTCACTGATAGTTGACAAATTTGCCGCATCAGCCTGGGCGTTTTGATAATCGATGGTTATATTGTCTCCTTCTATATAACCATTATCTTTAAGAGCAGCGATAAACCCTTCTCTTGCGGAGTCCAATGCGATATGGTCGACATATTGAATAATACCGATGCTTTTTTTGTCGCCTCCCGTTCCCGTTTCCGTTTCTGTTTCCGCTCCCATTCCCGTTTCCGTTCCTCCTGAACAGCCTGCAACTAACAAAATCATGACAGAGAGCAACAGGAATAAAATTTTGACATGCTTTTTCATAAGTATCCCCTCCATAAATTTTTAAAGCATTTAAAAACGCCCCTGTGTAACAGGGGCGATTTCATCGCGGTACCACCTTGTCTTCGTTGTATGCAACAACCTCAGCGAGCAACTACCATTGCTCCTCTACAGTAACGGGTAGAACCCGGCACCGCCTACTGGGCTTTCGCCGTTCAGTGTGCAGCTCTCAAGACGAATTCACAGGGTACCGAGATCCTGCTTTCTCGCACCAACCGAAAGCTCTCTGTTTGATTCAGTATCCCTGCTACTGGCTCTTGGTCATAGCTTTTATTAAGTTCAATAATAAAGTATCATCTGCAAATTTGTCAACACCTGTTTTAACCATTTTTCAGGCCATCCCGGGAAAGCCCTGCTGCCGCAGGGCTTCATAAAGTACCAAGGCGACGCTGTTGGCCAGGTTGAGGGAACGGGGAATGCCCTCCACCATGGGGATGCGCAGGCACCTGTCCTGCCATTTCTCCAGCATCTCATCCGGCAGGCCGGCAGTTTCTTTGCCGAAAACAAGAAAATCTTCAAAGCCGAATCTTACATCTGTGTAAATTTTTCCCCTGGCCCTCGTCGAAAGAAAATAAAAGGCGTTTTGCGGGTAAGACCGCCTCAATTCATCAAAATCGGCATATCTGTAAAGCTTCAGGTACTTCCAGTAGTCCAGGCCGGCCCGGCGCAGATAACGATCTTCCAGAGAAAAGCCCAGCTTGCCCACCAGGTGGAGCGTTGAATTGGTCATTACACAGGTACGGGCAATATTTCCTGTATTTTGCGGTATCTCTGGTTCAACAAGAACGATATGCATAACTCGGTAGACCTCGTTTAATTTTTGAAATCCGGACCTTTTTTAAACTTTGCCCTGGGCAGGTTCCTGCGGAGCAGCATTCTCGCCGCCCTGGGATTCAGCCTTTTCCTGTTCCTTGCCCTTGTTGGCGATGAGGTCGTTGTACATTTCCAGCTTTTTCTGAACGAGGTAATTGACTGTCCCCTCGGGGTAGCGCCCATCCTCGCCCCGCTCCCCGGCAGGAATCCCCGTGAGAATCTCTATTCCCTCATCAACGGTGTCAACAGCATAAATATGAAATTTTCCCTCTTTAACGGCACGGACCACTTCTTCTTCCAGCATCAGGTTTACGACATTTCTCCGGGGAATCATAACCCCCTGTTCCCCGGTTAAACCCTTCAGCTTACAGGAAGCAAAAAAGCCCTCGATCTTTCTGGTTATACCCCCAACGGGCTGTATCTCTCCTTTTTGGTTGACGGAGCCTGTTACAGCTATGTTCTGCTTCAGGGGAACACCGGCCAGGCTGGAGAGCAGGGCATAAAGCTCGGTGCTGGAGGCGCTGTCTCCATCGACACCTTCATAGGACTGCTCAAAGCAGATACTGGCCGTAAGGGTCAGGGGTGTTTCCGTTGCATATTTCTGTCCCAGGTAGCCGCTGAGGATCAACACGCCTTTATCGTGTATGCGCCCGCTCATCTTGCTTTCCCTTTCAATATTGACAATCCCCCTGCGGCCCAGGTAAGTTGCAGCAGTAATGCGGGAAGGCTTGCCAAAACTATAATCCCCCATATCCAGTATGGCCAGACCGTTTACCTGGCCGATTTTTTCGCCTTCCAGGTCGAGCAAGATTTGCCCCTCAGCAATCATTTCCTGAAGCTTCTGCTCGTATTTATCGGAACGGAAGACTTTTTCCTTGATAGCTTTCTCCACATGCCTGCCCGACACAATATCGCTGCCGTCAATCATCGCCCAGGTATCGGCCTCATAGAGGACCTCCACAATCTCGTTAAAACAGGTGGTCAACTTCTCCTGATGCTCCGCGAGGCGTGAGCTGTACTCCACAACCCTGGCCACAGCCAAGCGGTCAAAATGTCTCAGCCCTTCCCTCTGACAGTGGGTGGAGATGAAATTGGCCATATGCCGGATATTTTCCGGCGAACGATCCATCACCGTCTCAAAATCCACCTTCAATTTAAACAGTTTGCGGAAATCTTCATCATGTGTATAAAGAAGGTAATAAAGGAAGGGGTTGCCGATGAGGATCACTTTAACATCCAAAGGGATGGGCTGGGGTTTCAGTGAAGCCATGGGCAGGATGGCGTACTGCTCCCCAATGGATTCAATGCGGATTTCTTTGTTGGTCAGAACCCTCTTCAGCACTTCCCAGGACCCTAAATTGAGCAGCACGTCTTTGGCCTGGAGAATAAGATAACCACCATTGGCTTTGTGAAGCGCGCCTCCTTTGATCATGGTAAAATCCGTGTTCAAGGTTCCAAAATGGTTTTCATATTCTATCCGGCCGATAAGATTGTAATAGGTTGGATTGGTTTCCACCACAACCGGTGCGCCTTTGGTTTCCCCGTTGTCAATAATCAGGTTGACAAAATATTTTTTTGCGGCGGTTTCCTGGCCGGAGCGCTTCAGCCAGGGGAATGGGAGCTGTTTCTCGTCTTCGTCGTCTTTAAAATCGCTCAGATTCTCCAGCACGTCTTCCCGCAGCGCTTCCAGGTACTGTACTACCATGGAATAATCTTTATACTTTTCTTGGAGATCATCAATTAGATAATCTACGGCAAAATGACCGGTTTTATGCTCCAGTTCCCTGAATTTCTCCTTTACTTTTTTTTCTTCGTTTTGGATGCGCCGGACAATTTCCATAGCCTTAAGCTGTACTTCCGTGGACATCTTTTCCATTTCTTCTTTTTCTTCTTTGCCCAGCTTGTTAAATTCTTCCTCGCTTAACTCTTTTCCGTCCCGGGAAGGAATACTTAAAAATCCTGATCCGCTGCGTTTAATGATAAACCCTTTCTCCATGGCGGCATTGTTGAGCTCTTCCATCAGAGTTGAACGAATCTCCTGAAACTCTTTAAGAATAGCTCCTTTCTGTCGCTCGTACTCATCAGTATTAAATGCTTTTGGTATAGATTCATTTAATTCTTCGATAAGGTTAGCGATATCCCGGGCGAAAATGCTGCCCAAACCGGCCGGGAGGTTAACGGCAATAGGGGCGTCAGGATTCTTAAAATTGTTCAAGTAGCACCAATCGTCAGGAACGGGCTGTTTTTCAGCCACCTCCTTGGTGCTGGATCTTGCATAGCTGATTTTGCCCGTCCCCGTCAAGCCGGTAACAAAAATATTGTACCCGTGCCTTTTTATTTTCAGGCCGAACTCCATGGCCTTAACCGCTCTGTCCTGGCCGATTATACTTTCCAGCGAAGGTATTTCCTCGGTTGTCTCAAAGTCAAAAAGATTGGTGTCACATTCTTTGAAAACCATTTCAGGTTTCAGCCGTTTCTCTGCAAGCACAATTCTCCCCCCCATTGGCCTCGCTGCCGTAAAATGCTCGTTAAAGGCCCGAATGTCTGAAAATATTTAATTAAGTTCTCCTCAAAATTAAATTATCCTTTTGGGGAAGAAAAAATAATTCCAGCATAAAAAAACGATGAAAGTTTTAGCAAACTCATAAAGGAAAATTAGTGTTTAAAAGCTAAATCATAGACCGTTGGAACCAATGGGTTACCGCTTATCACCTTAAGTCCCGGCTTGCAAGCAAAAAGAACATTAATAACCATAACACCATTGGAAAGGAAATGAAGAAATGAATAAGATTCTATTTGTCAATGCATGTGCACGAGGGGAACAATCCCGAACCTTGAAAATTACAAGGAGATTTCTTGAAGAATATAAGAAACTAAATCCTGAAGACTCCATAACCCATTTGGATTTGTATGATTTAGCGTTGAATTGTCTGACCGGTGAGACCTTAGCTCTAAGAGAGCAATTATTACAGGAAAACAATTTAGAGCACGAACTCTTTAATCTTGCAAAACAATTTGCAGCTGCAAATAAGATTATAATTGCAGCGCCCTTTTGGGATTTGAGTTTTCCGGCTGTATTAAAAGTTTACATAGAACAGATTTCGGTAATGGGGATAACCTTTGGCTATGAAAACGACAAGCCCATTGGGTTGTGCAAAGCAGAAAAACTACTTTATATAACTACCCGTGGCGGGGAATATAGCCATGGTTTTACGAAAGAGCTTGAGATGGGAGAACGTTATATAAAAGCCTTATGTGTACTGTATGGCATAAAAAACGTGATCAGCATTTGCGCCGAAGGCTTAGACATGGTTGGGAATGATGCAGCTGAAATTGTTAACAACGCAATAAAAGAAGCAGTTGAAATTGCCAAAACCTTTTAATAAAAAACCTAAACTCTAAGCAGTTACAATATTTTTAGGGCAATGGGTAGAGAGTGCGCATTTATCACAGAGGGGATTTTTTGCGCGGCAAATTTTCCGGCCGTGGGCGATGAGCCGGTGGTGTGTCAAAGTCCAGAGGTCCGGGGGAAGAAGCAGGCAGAGATCCTCTTCTACGGCAAAGGGATTGCCTCCTCCTGTCAGGCCCAATCTGCGGCTTACCCGCGCCACATGGGTATCGACGGCAAGAGCCGGCACACCAAACGCGGTGCTGAGAATGACACTGGCAGACTTGCGGCCGATACCGGGAAGGCTTTCCAGTTCCTCCCGGGTATCCGGAACCTTTCCCCCGTATTTCTCCAGAAGTATGCGGCTGGTTTCCATGATTTGACGGCTTTTCTGGCGAAAAAGGCCTAGGCTTTTTAATTGTTCCTCCAGGCGGAAAAGCCCCATTTCCAGAATATCTGCAGGCCCCTGTACCTGTGCAAAAAGTTTATCTGTTACCTTGTTCACCTGCCGGTCCGTTGTCTGAGCGGAAAGGATTACCGCCACAAGGAGCTGGAAAGGATTGTTATAATGCAATTCTGTTTTCGCATGGGGATATTCTTCAGCAAGGATGCGCAAAATTTCTTTTATTCGGCTGTTCAGCTGCCCTACTCCCCTTTCAATATTTTGCGTAAGACTTACGCCCCTCTTCGTAAAGATCCTTCCCATAAATGTCGTTAATTACCGTGGCAGGAAAGTCCTTTACCACCAGGCGGCGGATAGCTTCGGGTCCCAATTCTGGATAGGCAACGATTTCTGCGGCCAGGATCTTTTTTGCCAGAAGGGCACCTGCTCCTCCTGTCGCGGCCAGATAAATTCCTTTAAAATTCTGCAGGGCTCTGCGGACTTCCGGGCTGCGGCTTCCTTTGCCAATGAGAGCTTTAACCCCATATTGCAAGAGAGCAGGAGTATAGGGATCCATTCTGCCGCTGGTCGTCGGCCCGGCTGAACCAATGGCTTGTCCCGGCTTTGCCGGCGCGGGTCCCACATAGTAGAGAATCTGTCCCTTTAAATCAACGGGAAGGGCGTGCCCCTTGTCCAGGAGTTCCACCAGTCTTTGATGTGCCGCATCCCTGGCCGTGTAAATAACGCCGGAAATGAGAACCGTATCGCCGGCATGCATTTTCTCCACATCGCTGTCCGTCAATGGAGCACGCATTTGTTTGGCCTCCACGAATAACCACCCCAAGTTTCCTTCGTATTGTGCTTTCCGATTGCTTCTTTACTTTCTTATCCTCGCCACAGTAGCTTTATTTACTCTGAGCAACTCCCGGCTTGCTATCCGGACCAGGGAATGGGTAGAGCCGCCGCCGGTATAAACGATTTCTTTTTCCAGAACCTTCGGATCCACCAGAAAAGTAGCCTCATAGCCAAAGGACGGAACGCCGCCAACAGGATACCCCGTCTTTTCCAGGACCTCGCTTTCCCCGGCAATTCTGGGTTTATCCGTCTGCAAAGCCTTGCCTACTCTTGATGTACTCGCTCTGTCTTCACCCTTGACAATAGCAACAATTAAATTGCCTTTGCCGTCAATCATGCAGATATTTTTCACAAGATCTTCAGGGGAAACGCCGGCGGCATCTGCCGCTTCCTTGACGGTATGGCATGGTTTGGTAAATATTAATTGCTCAGCCTGTATATTATGGGCTGTTATATAATTTTTAAGTTTTTCTTCATATTGTTTCATGATCTACTCCCAAAATATAGTATATTGGCGGGCTTAAACAAGTACTTTTCCTGCTTGACGGCAAATATTTAAATGTTGTTAAAAGTTCTGTTAAGGTTTAATTCCGGCTCCCCGGCTCCTAACCTCCAGCCTCCTGAGCAGCTAGAGCACTATCTGCGCGTGGCGCGCCGCATGGCAGTTGATATTTACCGCAGCCGGCAAGCTGGCGATATGGCAGGGAGCTGTTTCCAGATGAACCGCGAGGGCAGTAATCCTGCCGCCGAAACCCTGGGGACCGATGCCGCTTTTGTTTATCTTTTCCAGTATTTCCCTTTCCAGCCGGGCATAAACGGCTTTTGGATGGGGCTCTCCAAGGGGCCTGAGGAGAGCCTTTTTGGCCAGCAAAGCTACCATTTCAAAATTGCCCCCCAGGCCGACTCCCACCACGACAGGCGGACAAGGGCTGGCCCCCGCCCTGGTGACGGTTTCCACAACAAAATCAACCAATCCCTCGGCTCCCTGCGCGGGAGTAAGCATCCGGACAGCGCTCATATTTTCACTGCCACCGCCCTTGGGAGCAAGGGTAAGCTTGATCTTTTCCCCTGGAACAATCCGCAGTTGAACAATAGCAGGAGTATTATCCCCTGTGTTGACCCTCTCCAGGGGATCGGAAACAATGGAGCTCCGCAAGAAACTCTGCCGGTAACCCTGCCGGACCCCCTCATTTATTGCCTCGTTAAAATCGCCCCCGGTAAGCAACACTTCCTGTCCCAGATCGACAAAAAGAACAGCACTTCCGGTATCCTGGCAAAGGGGCACCTCTTCCTCCCGGGCTATGCGGGCATTTTCCAACAACTGTCTAAAAACATCCCTTCCCGCGGGAGAAACCTCCTCCTGCAAACCTTTCTGCAGGGCACCGACAACATCTTCACCGAGAAAGTAATTGGCCTTACGGCACAGCTCTGCCACAGCGGCAGTAATCTTTTGAACATGAATTTCTCTCAACTAATAAACCTCCCCCGCCCGAAGTTTTAAGGCGGACCTTACTCTTTCCACCCGCCCGGGTGAGATATCCAAAGGCGGAAGGTCGGGATCGGGAAAGTAGCGATAGTCCTTTTCCTCCCCTTTGCCCCGCATCTCCAGGGTAATCCCCCGTTCTCCGTCCCATATCCTTGTTTCCTGATAAACAACATTCCTCGCGCTCAGCAGTTTTTCCTGCCGGGCGGCCTCATATTCCAATCCTTTTTGTACCGCTTTAAAAGAATTCATATTCTTGATCTTCACTTTTGCCCCGAATTCACGGGAACCGGCCGGCCTGAGGGAAATGTTGGCGTCGCACCTAAGGCTTCCCTCCTCCATTTTGCAATCCGATACCCCGGTGTACAAAAGGATCCTTTTTAAAGACTCCAGGAAAAGACGGGCTTCTTCCGGTGAACGCAGATCAGGGGCTGAAACAATTTCCATTAGGGGAACCCCGCAGCGGTTAAAATCCACATAAGAAGCGGAACCGTCATGCTGCAGTTTTCCGGCATCTTCCTCCAGATGCAGCCGGTCAATTCGGATGCGGCGAATCTTTTCCCCTTCTTTGATTATATCAAGGTACCCGTTTTTGGCGATGGGAAACTCATACTGGGATATCTGGTAAGCCTTGGGTAGATCCGGGCAAAAATAATGCTTACGGTCGAATCTGCTGAAAGAAGAAACTTCACAATTTAAAGCCAGGGCAGCCGTAAGCGCCAGATCCAGGACTTTCTCGTTTAAAACGGGAAGAGAACCGGGAAGGCCGAGGCATACCGGACAGATATTGGTATTTGGTTTTTGCCCGAAACTGTTTGGGCAGGAACAAAACATCTTGCTTTTTGTCAGGAGTTCAGCCTGAACTTCCAGGCTGATAATAATTTCAAAGGCACTAGACAACTGTACCGCCCCTTTTGACGCCGGTTTCCGGCAACTGGTTTCTCACCCCAAGCAAGCACTCCAGGGCATAACAAAACTGAAAGATACGTCCCTCTTCAAAAGGACGGCCCATTACCTGAAGTCCTACCGGCATCCCCCCAACAAAGCCGCACGGTATGGAGATGGCCGGCACTCCGGCCAGGTTCGCGATAATGGTATAGATATCGCTTAAAGACATTGTCAGAGGGTCATCCCCCTTCTCCCCCACCTGAAAAGCAACGGTTGGAGAAGTCGGGGTAACGATAAAATCGTAGTCCCGGAACACTTTCTGCAGCTCTTCTCGAATTTGGGTGCGGGCTTTTAAAGACTGCAAATAATACGCATCATAATAACCTGAGCTCAGGAAATACGTTCCCAGCATAATTCGCTTTTTTACTTCCTGACCAAAACCTCCGCTGCGGGTCTTTTTGTAAAGAGATACAAAATTTCCGGCTCCGTCAGCCCGGTACCCATACTGCACCCCGTCATACCTGGCCAAATTGGAGAACGCTTCTGATGTAGACACGATATAATAGGCGGGAAAAGCGTATTGCATATGCGGCATGGAAACATCCTCTACTTCGATCCCCAAGGCCGTACATTTTCCCACAGCCCCCATGACGACTTTTTTTACCTCTGCATCCAGGCCCTCTGTAAAACAGTCCCTGGGAAGGGCTACCTTAAACCCTTTGATGTCCCTGCCCAAATATTCCGTGTACTTCTCTTTTTCTTTCGGTGCAGAAGTGGAATCCCTGGGATCATGACCGGCAATAATCTCCATAACCATCGCGCAATCCCGGACATCCCTGGTAAGCGGCCCAATCTGATCCAGGGAGGAAGCAAAAGCAATAAGGCCAAAGCGGGAAACGAGCCCGTACGTAGGCTTCAGGCCGACCACTCCACAGAAAGAAGCGGGTTGGCGCACGGATCCCCCGGTATCCGACCCCAGCGCGAAAAAAACTTCTCCCGCGGCAACCAGCGCTGCCGACCCCCCGCTGGAACCTCCGGGTACCCGCGTTGTATCCCAGGGGTTACGGGTCGTAAAAAATGCTGAATTTTCCGTGGACGACCCCATGGCAAACTCGTCCATATTGGCTTTACCCATGAGAATCGTCCTGCTTTCCTTTAGTTTTTCCACAACACAGGCATCATATGGCGGGCAATAGCTTTGCAGCATTTTGGAGGCGCAGGTTGTCGGGACCCCTCGGGTGCAAAGATTATCTTTCAAAGCCATGGGAATACCTGCCAGATGGGGAAGGGGCTCCCCCGAAACCCGGGCTTGATCAATTTTTTCGGCTTCCAGCAGCACCTCGTCCCCGTCAAGGAGAGTGACGAAACCCCTGATATCTTCCTCCACCTCCTCGATGCGCTCCAGCACGGACTCCGTCAATTCTTTGGAGGTGATCTCCTTGTTTTGAAGGGCCCTGGCAGCCTCTGCTGCCGACATTTTATAATAATAGTTCATCATCGCTTCCTCCGTTTTACCCCTCTTCCTTGATAACCGGCGGAACTTTAAAAAGCCCTCCGGCCTTATCCGGCGCCTCTTTAAGAACTTCCGCTGGCAGCTTTTCTTCTCTTTTTTCGCTGCGATCTTTGCGAAAAACATTTTTTAGCTGCAGAACGTGTGTTGTCGGCTTGACTCCGGCAAGATTCAGCTCCTTCAACCGGTTAATATAATCCAAGATCACATTGAACTGCTGAAAAATTTTTTCCTTTTCTTCCGGCGCAAGATCCAGTCCGGCCGGCGAGGCAACATCTCCAACTTCTTTTCGGCTTATATTCATTTTTTTTCACCTCTTTTATTATTGGAATGATCCAAACCGGCGGGCAGGAAAATAAATAAGTTTGCCGAATACCCATGGTAAAACAGGATGATTTTTATTTTTTTAAGTTAAGGGAGGAAAAGTTAAAAATGCACGTTTTACATAATTTAATGGAGGATTCTGTTTTGCAGGCAGTCTCCGAATTTATTGCCAAAGAGGATATCTGCACCTGTGACCAGTGCCGGCTGGACATTGCAGCCATCGCTTTGAACAGCCTCCCTCCCCGTTACGTTGTCACCAACAAAGGCGCCAGTTATGCCCGGGCCGATCTCCTGGAAATGCAAAAATATGTAGATATAATTGGGGCAATAACCAAAGCCATTAAGCTGGTCAAGGAGCACCCAAGGCATCCGTAAGCCCGAAATTAAAGCCTAGTTTTGCCGGATCATCTCTTCAAATTCATCCTCTGAGATAACAGGAATTTTAAGGGCTCTTGCTTTTTGCAATTTTGAACCGGGGTTCTCCCCCGCGAGAAGAAAATCGGTCTTTTTGCTGACGCTGCCGGCAACCCTGCCTCCTTGGGATTCAATTAGATCTTTGGCTTCCTGGCGGGAATACCTGCTTAATGTTCCGGTTAGGACAAAAGTTTTTCCCTGCAAAAAATTCTCCCCGCTGTTAAGGCCGGTTTCTTCAAAAAAGTTCACCCCCGCGCTTTCCAGCTTTTCGATGACCTTTGCCGCGGTTTTTTGTCCAAAAAACTCAGTGACCGATGCGGCAATCCCAGGGCCGATCTCCTCAAGAGCGGTCAGTTCTTCCAGAGTTGCGTTTTGCAGGCGATATAAACTTTTAAAATGTGCTGCCAGAAGGCGCGCTGCTTTTTCCCCGACCAACCGAATTCCCAGGCCGTATAACAGCTTGTGCAGGGGATTTTTCTTGCTTTTCTCCAGGGAGCGAAGCAGGTTTTGGGCAGATTTTTTACCCATGCGCTCCAATGCCGCCAATTCCTCCTCCGTCAGCCCGTAGAGGTCGCCCACATCTTTTACCAGGCCCGCTTCATACAATTGCCTGGAAAGGGACTCGCCAAGCCCGGAAATATCCATACCGCCGCGGGAGGCAAAATGGATAATCCGTTCAATCACCTGCGCGGGGCACGTTGGATTAAGACATCTAACGGCCGCTTCACCGGGAAGGCGGTGGACTTCTGCCCGGCAGGACGGACAGGTCTTGGGCATAATGAACGGCTTGACAGTTGCAGCCCTTTCCTCTTCCACAACGCGGACAATTTCAGGAATAACATCCCCCGCCTTGTGGACAACCACCTTGTCTCCAACCATAACACCTTTTTCCCTGATAAAATCCTCGTTGTGCAGGCTCGCCCTCTTTACTAATGTCCCGGCCAGATGAACCGGCTCAAGGACAGCTACCGGAGTAATGACCCCGGTACGCCCTACATTCACTTCAATGCGTTCTACCTTTGTAATTTTTTCTTCCGCTGAAAATTTAAAGGCAATTGCCCATCTGGGAGCCCTGCTCGTGGTCCCAAGCCTCTCCTGCAGTTTAAAATCATTTATCTTTAAAACAATCCCGTCAATTTCATAAAATAAATCATTCCTTTTCAGCTCCATTTCCCGGTAATAGTCCATGGCCTCTTCAAATCCGGATAGCAATACCGTATGGGAACCGACTTTGAACCCCAGGCTTTTAAGAAACTGCAGCGTCTCCCAGTGATCCCCGGGAGGCTGTTCCCCCGATAAAAAAACCAGGCTGTAAACCAGGATATTAAGCGGCCTTTCCGCGGCAATACGGGGATCGAGCTGTCTTATGGAACCGGCAGCCGCATTGCGGGGATTGGCAAAAAGAGGCAGACCGCGGCTTTCCCTTTCCCTGTTTAATTTCTGAAAATCTTTTTTAGAGATAAAAACTTCCCCCCGAACCTCGAGGCTGACATCTTTTTTTAATCTGAGCGGCAGGCTTTTAATGGTAAGCAGGTTATGTGTAATATCTTCACCCGTATACCCGTCACCGCGGGTTGCCCCGCGGGTAAAAACCCCGTTTTCATAAATAAGCGACACCGCAAGACCGTCAATTTTGGGCTCGCCGACCCAGGAAAGCGGGCCCTCTCCGGCAGCTTTTTTTACCCGGCGGAAAAAATCCTTTAGTTCACCTTCTGTAAAAACATTGTCCAGGCTCAGCATTGGAGCAGAATGGACTACCTGGCGGAATGAATCAACAGGTTTACCTCCGATTTTCCTGGAAGGCGAATCCGCAGTAACCAGTTCGGGGTAAAGAGTTTCCAGCCGGATCAGCTCCCGCATCAACCCGTCAAATTCTTCATCACTGATGCGCGGGCTATCCAAAACGTGATAGGCATAATTGTGTTCGTTAATTTGCTCTCTTAATTCTGCAAGTTTCCGCTTTGCGGTTTCCCTTTCCATTGCTCTTTTTCCTCCCAGCGGTTATTATAACTCATTTCTTCCCGAAAAAAACAAAAACCGGCATTTTTTCACAATCTAAAAAGGCCGGCGAAAACTGCATAAATCTCTATGTTCCAACACTTAAAAACTGCTCAAAAGTAAAAGTATAAGTGAAGCTGCAAAGGCGGCAACAGCGTCTCCGCAACCGCACTATTTCCGTTGAAGCGCCCGGTAAGCAATATCTTTCCGGTAATACATCCCTTCAAATTCGATCTTCCCGGTTAGATCATAAGCCCTTTTAACAGCGTTTTCAAGGGAAAAATCCCAGGCAGTCAGGTTTAGAACCCTGCCCCCCGAAGTAACGATCCGGTCATTTTGAAAAGCCGTTCCGGCATGAAAGACAAAACAATTTTCCATTTCTTTCGTCTTTTCCAACCCGTAAATTACTTTATTCTTTTCGTATTTCCCCGGATATCCTTCTGAAGCCATAACGACACAGACTGCTGCACCGGGATACCATACCGGCGGGGCAAGGGACGAAAGATCGCCTTTGGCAGCCCCATAGAGGATCGGAAAAAGATCCGACTTCAGCCGGGGAAGAATTACCTGTGTCTCCGGGTCGCCAAAGCGGGCATTGAACTCAAGAACTTTTATACCCCGGGAGGTTAAGATTAACCCTCCATAGATCACACCCCGATAGTCGATACCCTCCGCTTGAAAACCGGAGATCACAGCGTCAAATATCTTTTTGTTGACTTCCTCTTCGAGCTCGGGAGTGAGAGCAGGCGGCGGAGAATAAGCGCCCATTCCTCCGGTATTCGGCCCGGTGTCCCCTTCAAAGGCTGCCTTATGGTCCTGGGCAGGCGGAAAAACTACGTAGGTAGTGCCGTCAGTTACAGCAAAAACGGACACTTCCTCCCCTTCCAGAAACTCCTCCACTACTATTTTTTCTCCTGCTGAACTGCCGAATTCCTTCTGTTCCAGAATTCGCTTCACCGCCAAAGCAGCTTCGCTAAAGTCCCGGGTAATGATGACCCCTTTGCCCGCGGCAAGGCCGTCGGCCTTTACCACCAGCGGGTATGAGGCCTTCTGCAGGTAGCTGAGCGCGTCATTGGGGGAGCTAAAAACTTTAAAATCTCCGGTGGGGATCTTGTGCCGCACCATAAAATCTTTTGCCCAGCTTTTACTTCCTTCCAGAAGTGCGCCTTTTTGGGAGGGGCCGAAAATGCAGAGCCCGTTTTCCCTGAACAGATCCGTAAGCCCGGCCATAAGGGGAGCTTCCGGGCCGACAACCGTAAGTTGAATGTCCTGCGAGCGGGCAAAATCCAGTAGCTTTTCATTCTCATCCGCTTCTATGGGGATGCAACGGGCCAGGGAGGCAATCCCCGCATTTCCTGGGGCACAAAAAATTTCCCGCACTGCGGAACTTTGCGCCAGTTTCCAGACCAGAGCATGTTCCCTTCCGCCGCCGCCAACAACAAGTACGCGCACTTGATCTCCTCCTTCAGCTAAACTCGCTTTGCTAGATTAATGTTTAAAATGCTGTCTTCCGGTAAACAACATGGCAATATTATACTTTTCACAGGCCTCAATTACTTCCTCGTCCCCTTTAGCTCCACCCGGTTGGACAATAGCCGTGATTCCTTCCGCTGCGGCAATTTCCACGCTGTTTTTAAAAGGTAAAAAGCCATCGGAAGCCATCACACTTCCCCTGGCGTTTTGGCCGGCTTGATCTAAGGCAATTTTTACCGCATCAACGAGGCTCAGCTGCCCGGCACCTATACCCAAAGCCTGCAGCCTTTTAGTAATTACAACAGCGCTGGTTTTGGCATGTTGAACAATCATCAGGCCAAAAAACAAATCACGCATTTCCTGTTCTGTAGGCTTTCTCCCGGTTACGCATGTCCATTCTTCAGGAGCAAAGACCTCCGGTTGATCTTTCTGCAGCAAAAGACCGCCGCTGACTTTTTTAAAATCATACCCCGGCGCTATCTTATGCGGCTGTTCCAGGGGAACTTCCAGCAGCCGGATATCCTTTTTTGCGGCAAAAATTTTTAAACCCTCTGCAGAAAAGGACGGAGCAACGATAGCATCCGGATACAGTTTTAATGCCAGTCTTGCTGTCTGCTCATCCACTTCCCCGTTAAATGTCAGAACTCCTTCCCGAAAGGGTTCGAGGTCCTTATGGCACGCTTTCCGGCAGGCCTCCGCCAAAGTCGGAGCTAAGCCCGCACCGCAGGGATTGGCATGTTTAACTGCAATGGCTGCGGGCTGTTCAAACCCCCTGACCAGCTCCCAAGCGATGTGCAGGTCGTAAATATTGTTGAAAGAAAGTTCTTTTCCCTGGAGCTGCCTGCCGGAGGCCAACGATGACGGGGCAGGGAGCGGTTCGCGATAAAAAGCCGCATTTTGATGAGGATTTTCCCCGTAAGGTAATTGTTGCGCTTTAGCAAACGGAAAAGTAATTGTCGGAGGAAAAAACTTTTCTTTTTCATCGTCAAGCCTCTGCCGCAAATAATTACTAATAATACTGTCATAGTAAGCTGTATGAGAAAAGGCCTGAACAGCCAGCCAAAAGCGGGTTGAAGGGGAAACATCGCCCCTGCGGCGCAGCTCCTCCACAACCATGCTGTATGAGGAGGGTTCTACCACGACAATCACGTCACGGTAGTTCTTTGCGGCGGCCCTGACCATGGCAGGGCCGCCGATGTCAATATTCTCAATGGCTTCTTCCAGAGTGGTCTCTTTTCTGGCAATAACCTCGGGAAAGGGATAAAGATTTACTGCCACCAGGTCGATAGTTTCAATCCCTTGTTCCTTCATCTGCTCACCGTGAAGGGGCAGATCGCGGCGCCCCAAAATGCCGCCGTGAACTTTTGGGTGCAGGGTTTTCAGCCTGCCGTCGAGAATCTCCGGAAAGCCCGTCAGTTCGCTGATATCCTTTACGTTAACACCAGCCTCCCGCAAAGAACGGGCAGTTCCTCCCGTCGAGACAATTTCCCAGCCCATCATTGCCAGCTCCTGGGCAAAAATAACGACTCCCGCCTTATTGGAAACGCTGATCAACGCTTTTCTACCTTTCAACGCGCATACACCTTCTCCCTTCCAGGCGCAATTTCTGTTCAATAAAAAGCTGAATAGCTTTGGGATAAAGGCGGTGCTCAACCTGGTGGATTCTCTCGTGTAGGGATTCTTCCGTATCATCATCAAAAACAGGAACAGCTTCCTGGAGGATAATCGGTCCGGTATCCAATCCTTCGTCCACAAAATGAACGGTGCAGCCGCTTACCTTAACTCCGTAAGAAAGGGCCTTTTTGACACCGTTAAGTCCGGGAAAAGCGGGAAGAAGCGAAGGATGTATATTCATAATTCTTCCCTCAAATTGCTTAACAAACGGAGGTGACAAAAGGCGCATGTACCCTGCCAGGATAACAAGGTCAATTTGCCTTTCCTGCAGCAGGCCGGCTATGACCCCGTCAAAATCTTCTCTTTTCTCGTATTCCCGGGGATTAATATACACGCCTTCAATGCCGTGTTTTCTGGCCCTTTCCAGGGCATAAGCATCCTCAACGTCACTAATGACAATCTCTACTCGCCCGTCAATCTCTTTCCTCTCGATCGCGTCAAGGATTGCCTGCAGGTTACTTCCATAGCCTGAAGCAAGTACCGCCAGGCGCATAGCAATCTCACCTGCCTTTAAACAATTTTAACCTCGCTACTATGTTCATCGCCCTTTTCCAGCCGGCCTATTTCCCAGGCAGGCCATTCTGCTGCCTCCAATTGCTTAAGAACACCCGCGGCCGAAGCGGGAGAAACGACCAGAATCATACCGATTCCCATATTAAAAGTCCGGTACATCTCCTGTTCCGCTACCGGACCCGTTTCCTGAATTAAACGGAAAACAGGAGGCACGGTCCAGCGATTCTTTTCCACAACAGCAATTATTCCATGCGGAAGAATACGGGGAAGGTTCAGCGTAATACCCCCGCCGGTAATATGAGCAATTCCTTTAATGTCTTTATCTTTCAGCAGGGGCAGAACAAGGGGAACATAAATTTTAGTCGGTTTTAAAAGCTCCTCTCCCAGAAGGCAACCCAGGCGGGGAATTTGCTCCCGCAGGGAAAGCCCGGCATGTTCCAGCAATACTTTGCGGACCAGGGAAAAACCATTGCTGTGCAGTCCCGTGGAAGCAAGCCCGATTAGAAGATCTCCCGGAAACAGCTCTTTGCTGGGGAGAATTTGCTTCTTTTCCACTATGCCTACTGCAAAGCCGGCCAGATCATATTCCCCGGGAGGATAGAAGCCGGGCATTTCAGCCGTTTCGCCTCCTAAAAGGGCACAACCTGCCTGCCGGCATCCTTCGGCAACCCCGCTGATGATCTCCACGGCAGTTTCGTTATTAATTTTGCCTACTGCCAGGTAATCCAGAAAGAAGAGCGGCTCTGCCCCCTGGGCCAGGAGATCGTTTACACACATGGCCACAAGATCTATGCCCACTGTATCGTGCTTGCCCATCTCAAAGGCCAGCTTCAATTTTGTCCCCACACCGTCGGTAGCAGCGGCCAGGACCGGCTCTCGGTAAAGTTGCAGGCGGGGCTGAAAGAGGCCGGAAAAGCCGCCTAGTTCGGTCAGCACTTCCGGACGAAAAGTAGTGCGCACCATCTCCTTGATATCCCGCACCACCTGTTCCCCCGCCTCAATATCCACGCCCGCGCTCTTGTAGTCAAATCCTTCTTGTGTCATTAACTCTACCATCCTTATCAAATTGGATAATTACCGGTAAAACAGGCCAGACAGAGTTCATTTTCCGTCATCCCCACAGCCTTGAACATTCCTTCCTTACTGAGATAACCCAGGCTTGTAGCACCGATATCCCGGCAAATATCTTCCGCATTTCTCTTATAACCGATAAGTTCCTCATAAGTGGGAGTGTTAATACCATAGTAACAGGGAGAAATAACCGGAGATGAACTGATGCGCAGATGGACCTCCTTGGCTCCGGCCCTGAAAAACATTTCCACCAGTTTTTTGCTGGTTGTTCCCCGGACAATAGAATCATCCACGACCACGATTCTTTTTCCTTCCACTACTTTTTGGACGGGATTTAATTTTAATTGCACGCCAATATCCCGGATTTTTTGCGTGGGCTGGATAAAAGTCCGGCCGATATAACGGTTTTTGACCATGCCCGTTTCATAAGAAAGCCCCAGCTCTTCCGCAAATCCGGAAGCCGCTGCCAGGCTCGAATCGGGAACCCCTGTAACGATATCACAATCCGCAGGGTGTTCCCTGGCAAGCTGACGGCCCAGTTCCTTGCGCACCAGGTGCACATTCATCCCGTTTATATTGCTGTCCGGCCGGGCAAAATAAATAAATTCAAAAATGCAAAGCGCGTTTCTCTTGAAGGGAAGAATCTGCATGCTTCTTAAACCATTCTCATCGATAACGACCATTTCTCCGGGTTCAATATCCCGGATCGTCTTCGCACCGATCGTATCAAAAGCACATGTTTCCGAAGCCAAAACATAATGCCCGTTCCACAATCCCAAAGATAAGGGCCGGATACCATAAGGATCCCGCACTCCAAACAGCTTGTTCTCCGTCATAAAAATAAAAGCATAAGCCCCGTGAATATAGGGCAGGACAACTTTTAAGGAGGTTTCCAGCTCCTTGTATCCATATCGGGCAACAAGGTGGGTAATTAACTCGCTGTCTGTTGTTGTCTGAAAAATAGACCCTTCCTTTTCCAGCTTCTTTCTCAGTTCAGCCGCATTAATCAGGTTACCGTTATGCGCTACAGCAAGGCAGCCTTGACGGGAACGGACCAGAAGCGGTTGTGCATTTTCCGGCGATGTCCCCCCGGAGGTCGAATGGCGGACATGACCCGTCGCCGCCACTGGCTTAATCTCCTTGAGAGCACCTCGATAATGGTTAAAAACTTCTGAAACCAACCCCATCCCTTTTTTCAAATGAATCTGTCGGCCATCGCTGATGGCGATCCCGGCGCTCTCCTGGCCGCGGTGCTGTAAGGCTAAAAGTGCATATTTTGCAACCTGAAAAAGATTTTCCCCGGGAGCATATACTCCGAATATTCCACAGGCTTCTTTGAGCTTACCCCTCAATCCTGAATCCGCTACAAGCGACAACAAACTTCCCCCTTCCAGGAGCCGTTTCTTTTGACATATAAATTGCTCTGCATTGCTAAGAAGAACTATAGGGATCACTTTTTAAATCTTCGGAGCACTTCCTGATAAGCCTCTGTTACTCCTCCCAGATCACGGCGAAACCTGTCTTTATCCGGCTTCTCTTCGGAAGAGGCATACCAAAACCGTAAACCCCAGTTTAAGATCTTACAAAACAATATTAACCTTTTTAAGATGATCCTGCAATATTTCATTTACCTTTGCAGTCTTCCCTTGGGCCCTCCCATCGGGCTAACGCTTGTAATGCTAATTTGTCCGGGTTTGGCCTTGCTCCAGGTAGGCGCGATAGCCAAGCTCCTGCAGCCGGCGGTTTTTCTCTTTCACCTGTGAGGCGAGCTCTTTTTTATAGTGAACAAGTTTGCTGCTCAGCTCCGGATCATGGAGGGCTAAAATCTGCGCGGCCAAAACCCCCGCGTTAAAAGCCCCGTCTATAGCAACCGTTGCCACTGGGACTCCCTTGGGCATTTGGACAGTGGCATAAAGGGCATCAAGTCCTTCCAAAGCAGAGCCGCTTAGCGGGACGGCAATGACGGGCAGCGTCGTCAGCGCAGCGATAACCCCTGCCAGGTGCGCTGCCGCACCCGCTCCGGCGATGAAAACTTTCACACCCCTTGAAGCGGCACTTCTGGCCAGTTCTGCCGTCTCCTCAGGAAGGCGGTGCGCTGAGGAAATACGCACTTCAAAGGGAATTTGGAACTTCTCCAGTGCTTCCAGGCAGGAAGACATAACCTTTAGATCGGAATCGCTGCCCATTACTACGCAAACTTTTGCCATAACAAGCCTCCTTTATTTATTCCCCTTACTATTCCCACTCTATTGTTAAAGTTTTATTCTTCGTTATTCCTATTGTTTTCTGTTATTCCTATTATTCATATTGTCAAAATTATTGGCATTTTTATAGTTTATAATTCTTTTTGCTTCCATATTGCTACCATGATGATTTCCTGTTTTGCATAAAATAGTGAGCTTATTTTTCTTCTTTTTCATGCGAAACATCTTCATCGTTCTTTATTTTTATCCCCATGCTTTTTAATACAGCCAGTGCATCTTCATGCACCTTTTTTTGCTCCTCTTCAGATAACTTTTTATAGCCGACGACCTTCCCGCCGATCGGTTCATGCCAGCGTGGGTGCGAGAATGGCTTATTGTATCGCTTATCATCTTTCATGCCGTTGCTCCTTTCATTTAAATTTTGAATTCCATCCGGTACCATTGGTGGAGATCATCTGTGGTATTTATCTTGTCCGCCAGCGTCTGTCCGCCTTCAACCAGCTTATAATACTTACGCTTGAACTCTTCGATTGTTAATACCTTGAACTGCCATTCCCCCGGCATGTATC
>ERZ773359.1225-NODE-1225-length-36221-cov-645.629072_pt1 | contig 36221 bp, 33 predicted proteins | sample MGYA00374955_ERZ773359 | MGnify/ENA primary metagenome ERZ773359 (study PRJEB29098, sample SAMN04486028) | biogas fermenter metagenome | study: EMG produced TPA metagenomics assembly of the Biogas fermentation microbial communities from Germany - Plant 4 DNA1...
AATCATAAACCTTGCCTATAAGCATACTATGAACTAAGCCATCCAATTGTCCGCTTGCCATCAGAAATGCTTTGAATTGTTCAGGCTTTTGTTCACTGCCTTCAGTCATTTCTTCAATTCTCTTATCTATTTCTTCATCACTTACTTCGATTCCTTCTTTTTTTGCAATAGCTTCCAGGACCAGGTTTATTTTGGCTCTTTTTTCAGCCATCTCCCAGTTATCCTTCCGCCAATCTTCCGGGTCAATGCCCATAAAAGCAAAATACTGCTCTATATTGACCCCCTGCTGGCTTAAGCTATAATTCATATTTTGTAACATCATATCCAGTTCATTATTAACCAGTACCTCTGGAACATCAACAGTGGCATTATCACTGATTTTTTCCAGTATTTTTTCTTCATATTCCCGTTGAACCTGATCTTCTTTCTGTTTCAAGAGCTTTTCTTTAATGTCTTCTTTTAATTCATCTAAGCTTTCAAATTCCCCTGCTTCTCTGGCAAAGTCATCATTTAATTCAGGTACTTTCTTTACTTTAAGCTCTTTTATATTTACTTTAAAGACAGCATCCTTGCCAGCCAGATTTTCAGCCTGGTAATCTTCCGGGAAAGTTACCTTAACTTCCACTTCTTCACCGACTTTCTGGCCAACTAGCTGATCTTCAAAGCCTGGAATAAAATAACCAGAACCTATTTCCAGGGTATATTCTTCGGCTGAGCCACCAGGAAACTCCTCACCATCAAGGAAACCTGTAAAATCTATGATGGCAAAATCTCCCTCTTCTACAGTATCCCTATCTACAGTTTCAAGATAGGCATGTTGTTCCTGTTGCCTCTTTAATACTTCCTCTATTTCATCATCACTTAAATTGACCTGGTCTTTTTCGATACCCAGATCAGTATATTGACCCAACTCTACTTCTGGCTTTACCTGTACTATGGCTGTAAAAGTAGCTGGTTCATTTTCTGCGATATAAAAGTCTTCAATTTCTGGTTGATCAATAGGCTCAATCTCAGCAGCTTTTACTGCTTCCATATAAGCCTGGGGAACCAGAAAATCAAAGGCATCACTATGTAAGACTTCCTTACCATATCTAGCTTCCAGTATATGGCGGGGTACCCTGCCTTTACGGAAACCTGGTAAAGATACATCTTTTACAACTTTCTTATAAGCCTTATCCAGAGCATCATTTACCCTTTCTTTTTCAATCTCGACCTTTAATTTAACCTTATTGCCCTCCAGGACTTCTTTTGCTACTTCCATGTTAAGCCTCCTTATTATTTTCTCATTCCCTTTTATATCTTTGAGATAAATTTAAGCCCCGATTTGGTCTGCAACCAATAATCGGGGTCACTATCAGTATTATGGTGCGAAAGGCGGGAGTCGAACCCGCACGGGAATACCCACTAGATCCTAAGTCTAGCGCGTCTGCCAATTCCGCCACCTTCGCATAGTAAACACTACAGGCTACCCTTTTTAGGACAACTCTTATAATAGCATATCAGATAAATCTTGTCAAGTTATTTTCTTTTTCTTTTCACATATATATTATCTCATTTCACTTTCTTTTTTTCATATCACACATGAATTATCTTTTATCCTTTTCCCCTTTTAACTTATTTGTTCATATTATTTTTTATAGCCAACTAACGATAGCCATTATTATAATATGCATTTAACTCTTCTTTATTTCCTTTTTTCTCTTCTTGCCTCCCCTGATAATAAGTATAAATAATTTCTTTAATAGCAACAATAGCCATCTCAATAGAGATATCACCACAGATAGCCTTTAATAAAATCATGTCCAGGGATTCCTGGTCTGCTGCTGAGAAATGATCCCCAATCAGGTCTTTGATTAAAAGATCCAGCTCTTTTCTAACTTTAATATCATCAATAGATGGAGGATGATCCATAAGCATTTCTTTATTATATATCTGTTTGCGTATTAATAAGAGTCTTTTTAGAACCTCAGTCCTGTTCAGCATTGCTTATAGCCTCCCTGCTCGATAAAGTCCAGGTTACCCTCTAATTTAATAAACTCCCACTTTCCTGTAGTCTTTATAATCAGCAAACTCAAATTGATATCCCCTGGTCATTTTTTCTATCCGTGATAACAAATAGGCTCCATGGATTACCTTCCCGGCAAAGGGATTAATCTCCGGATCCATCTGATCTATGGTCTTTATATTAACATTGGTGGTAAAAATCATAGGCTTTTGGCTATCATACCTGATATCAATAATCCCTTCCAGTTCATCAAAATAAAAATCCGTATCCCTGGCCCTGAAAAGATCATCATAGATGATAAACTCTGCATCCAGAAAAGCCTTCTCACAGGCTTCTACGTAATTAATAATATCCTCATTTTTGCTTGTATATCTTTTCCTACACCAGATATATTTTTTCTCACTCATGAAAAAAACCGGGGTTTTATATTTGATTTTATCTAAAATAACACCCCTCCGCTTATATTCAAAAGGATTGGAATTAAAAATATCTTTGGCTATTTCATATAGCAAGAGTTTGGCCATTGCTACAGCTATGTGGGTCTTTCCTACACCATTATTTCTACTATATAGTAATACTGATTGAGCTGAATTACTTTTCCTGAAATATTTATCATAATTTAAGGCAAATTCCTTCAGGGCTTTTACCCTGGTCTCATTTTCGGGAATAAAACTATAATCAAAATTACTGAAGGAACAATTAATATACTCCCGGGGAATCCTGGCATTATTCAGGAGAATTTGATATATTCTTTCAATGGCTTCCTGTTCAGTATAATAACGGAGCCTTTTATCTATATTCTTCTGCTTTGAAGCGGGCATGTTTTTGCTCAGCTCTTGCTTCTTTTCTGCGATCATCTTCTGAAAAATGTTGGCCATCAGCTTCCCCCTTCCCTTTAGCTTTATTATAATCCTCCAAGGTCAAAACACCACGCCTATAGAGATCCAGCAAGATAGCCCTGGTATAATGGAAAGGATTATCTGCCCTTAAACCACTATATTCCATAACTTTTAGAACAAGTTCTTCCTCCATCCCATCAAGTACAAATTTCTTTAATTCCTGTACTTCCTCATATTTAATTAACCTATTGCCAAAATACCTATTCCAGGATTTTGCTATCCTGCTTCCCGGTTGATTATACGGATCCTGAACCAGGTCTGGAATATTTATATACAATTCAATTCTGGCAGCCTGTATTTTATTAAAATCTTCAACCCTGATCCAGCCAAACCTATGCAACCTTTCCAGGCCTGATTTGAGCTGGCTACGGGAAATCTCCAGTCTATTTATTAAAGACTCTATTTCAACTTGCAAAGTACCTTTTTCCTCTTTCAATAGAAAAAAAAAGCTGGCCAATAGAGAGATATCCAGTGCATTTAATCGCTTATCCTCAAAGATATTAAGAGGAAGCGAAATAAATTCATTCTCTTTTCTGCCCACGTAAAGCCCTCCATTATATAAATGTCTCCATCTTAATTATTCTACAAAAAAGAAAGATATCCTCTTTATCCAATAATTTTATTCAAGCCCTTCTTCTTCCCTTGTTCTAATTATCTTTTTATAAAGCCATGCTTCCAGTTTTTCACCATAGGCAAGCACTATAATCAAACCAAGTAAAAAAAGAATACCAATAATGACTCCTTCCCGGATAGAAAGTTCCATCAGGCCAGAACCTACCAGAGTTCCTACCAAGATACCGGGAAAACGGCCGATTATGAGAAGAAAGAAAAAGGTTCTTATTGGAAGAGAAGAAATTCCAGCCAATAAACATAGGGCATCATCCGGAAAAAGGGGAAAGAGGAAAAAAAGAAATAAAACAATCAGATATTTTTCCCCAAAAAATCTATTATACTTCCTGTAAACCTCTTCATTGACCAATCTGAGTATTAAAGGTTTACCAAACCTCCTGCCTAGATAAAAGGCAATTAGAGAACCCAGATAAATAGATAGGGTATTAATCAGTAGGCCAAGAGGAACACCAAACAAATTACCGGCAATAAAAATAGTAACATTACCTGGAATAGGGGCAATGATAACCTGTAAGAGCTGTATTAAAAAGAGAACTACAGGGGCAAAAAATTCATACTGGAGGATGAATTCCCTTAACTCCTCTACATCAGAAAGAATTCTTAGAACCCTAGTCGATAAAAAAAGTTCTCCTTCTGTAACTAAATCCCAGATCAATATCCCACTTAGAAACAATAATATTAGAATTGTAACTAATAATATTACTTTCCGGCTAATCACTTGCAATGTCCTACACTCCTTATGTATATATCTCATCCTGCTATTATCTTTACTATATATCCTTTTTATACACAGGCTCTTAAATATTATATAATTCAGTGGCTTTTAATAAGTGCATATTATTTTTCTCTAAAACTTCAATGGTCCTGTATATATCTTCGGTTTTTAGGATAATAAAGGCCTGTTGCCCAATGGAAAAAGCATACATATACTCAACACTGATACCTTCTGCTGATAATACCTCCAGTCCCTCAGCAAGAGCCCCTGCCTGGTTTGCTGTTGTGAGACAAACTACATCAGTCAGATTTACTGAAAAATTATTCTCTTTCAGGATCTGTAAAGCCTTCTCCGGGTCTGAGACAACAATGCGTATTATCCCGAACTCAGAAGTATCTGCAATACTTAAAGCAGTCATATTAATACCTGCTTTGCCAAGAATCCTTGTTAATTCTGTCAATCTGCCGGCCTTATTTTCCAGAAACACAGACAGTTGTTTAACAGTCATCTTCCCCCTCCTTAATGGGACACCTTCCCTTTTAATTAAGTTTCCTATTATCAATAACCCTTTCGGTCTTTCCTTCACTTCTTTCAAAGGTCCTGGGTTCAACCAGGGTTACCTTTACACTGATTCCCAGAGTGCTCTGGATATTGCTCCTGATTTTCCTGCTCAGTTGTTCCAGTTTCTTTATTTCATCAGAGAAAAACTGGTCATCTACTTCAACCTGAACTTCCAGGACATCCAGATTGTTTTCCCGGTCAACGATCAGGCGATAATGGGGTTCTGTTTCTCCCATCTCCAGTAAGATACTTTCAATCTGGGAAGGAAAGACATTAACACCTCTGATTATCAGCATATCGTCACTCCTGCCCAGGCATTTTTCCATTCTAACCAGGCTTCTGCCACAACGACACTTATCATAAATCAACCTGCTTAAATCCCCTGTTCTATATCTTAAGAGAGGGAGGCCTTCTTTGGTTACAGTAGTAAAAACCAGTTCTCCCCTTTCACCTGCTGGTAAAACTTCCAGGGTTTCCGGATCAATAATTTCCGGGATAAAATGATCCTCATTAATATGTAAACCATACTGATACTCACACTCACTGGCTACCCCTGGACCTATTATTTCACTTAATCCATAAATATCAATAGCCTTAATATTTAACAATTCTTCTACCTTTTTCCGCATATTATTTGTCCAGGGTTCTGCTCCAAAAATCCCTATTTTTAGTTTTAAATTATCCCTTTTAATATTTAATTCTTCTATGGTTTCTGCCAGATATAAGGCATATGATGGGGTACAGGCCAGGATAGTGCTGCCCAAATCCTCCATCAGCTGTAATTGCTTTTTAGTATTTCCAGCTGAGATAGGAATTACCGTTGCTCCTACTTTCTCACTACCATAATGTATACCCAGGCCACCGGTAAAAAGACCATAGCCATAGGCAACATGTATATAATCATCACGCTCTACACCTGCGCTGGTTAAAATTCTGGCTACTACTTCTGACCAGACTGCAATATCCCTGCGGGTATAACCGACAACAGTAGGCTTGCCAGTAGTACCTGAAGAGGCGTGAATTCTAATTATCTCACTCATGGGTACAGCAAAAAGACCATAAGGATAATTATCTCGCAAATCCTCTTTAGTAGTAAAAGGTAAACGGGATAAATCATCTATTCCCTCTATATCCTCTGGCAGTATATTCATTTCCTGCAGTTTCCTCCGGTATAAGGGTACATTATAATATATCCTTTCTACCATTTCCTTTAATTTCTGGCCCTGCCACTCCCTCATCTCTTCTCTGGGCATTGTCTCAAACTTTTCATTCCAGATCACCTTACTATCTCCTCTCCTGGATCAGCTTATTATTTAGATTTAATTATTTTACATTTATTATAAATACAAGTTCATTATAAAGAAATTATATCCTTTTTGCAAATAATAAATCCCAGGGAAAATCTCCTGGGATCATGAGTTGTAATTATAGATATCCCTTCGAAAATGTATTAACCCAGCCTCATCTACCCAGGCAGTCCAATAAACAATCACTATGGGTATAGGCTCTTCCAGATAAACTTCCTCTGGCTCAGCTTTGTCTATGACAGAAATAATACGATTCAAATCCCAGCCTGCCTGATCTTTTAAGCAATATAAGGCCAAATCAAGGGGTTTCTCCACCCTGATACAGCCCGAACTAAAAGCCCGCTCATTATAGGCAAAAAGTTCTTTATCAGGGGTATCGTGAATATAGACCAGGTATTGATTGGGAAACATAAATTTTATTCTCCCCAACTCATTCTCCGGCCCGGCCGCCTGTTCCAGCATTAAGTCAAAATTATTCAGGTTATAAGAGTCCCAATCTATCTCTTCAGGGCTAAGCTCTTTAGCATCTTCACCCCAGCCATCAAAAACCCGGATATTTTTCCTTTCCAGATAAGCTGGATCCCTTTTAATAATGGGAATAATATCCCGGACAGTTTTTCTAATGGGAATTCTCCAGGTAGGATTAAATACAATATATTCAAGCTCATCCTGAAAAACAGGGGTTTTGCTGCCAGTATGGCCTACTATTGCCTTCATCTTCAGGACCTCTCTGCTATTTTCAATTACCTTTAGCTCATAGGCTGGAATATTGATAAGGATAAACCTATCTATATTAGTATCAAAAAGCTTGAAGATCCTCTCCTGATTCAAAAGTAATTCCTTAATTCTTGTTTCCACAGATATATTTAAAGCCGCCAGGGTTTTAGGTCCCACTACTCCATCAACTACCAGTCCATGCCGATATTGAAATTTCTTTACCGCCTCTTCCAGTTCTGCATCAAAAAGAGATAAATCCCCTTTGTTGACAGCAACAAGATCTCCTGTTATCTCCAGTCTTTTTCTTAAGGTCAAAACATGTCCGGAAATATCATCTTTCTTTAAAATAATATTAGCTGGCAGGCGGGGCCAACCGCCCTTTTCCTGAATCTGAATATATTTTTCCAGGGCATGGTTAATTCTAAAGTAATTAATTAAATTCCAGAGATTGCCCTTATAGACAGTATCCTCAGCCTTCAGGGGAAATATAGAAAAAAAGATAAAAAATAATAATAGAACTGGTATTTTTAACCTTCTCTGCACTGCTTTTCCCTCCATATCTATTTTATGAAATGGAGGGATTTTATATCCTGAATAATATAACCATTTCTATTTGAGGCAAGAGAAGAATTAAACACTTTATTCCTGCATCAAAATTCCCTCCCTGATGCATTTTAAAAATAAAGGAGAGTGATTCAGGAAATGAAGGTTAAAGAGATAATGACCAGAAATGTCTCTACCATTAGTCCAGATAGCACGATAAAAGAAGCTGCTGAAATCATGCGTAACCTGGATGTAGGTGTAGTTCCGGTCTGTCAAGGGAAAAAACCTGTTGGTATTATAACTGACAGGGATATAGTAATTAGAAATGTAGCCAAAGCAGAAGATGCCAACAAGCCAGTCAGAGAAGTAATGAGTCCCGGAATTATTTATGCAGAGCCTAATATGTCTGTTACTGAAGCCGCAGATATTATGGCTGTAAGGCAGGTTAGAAGATTACTAGTCGTAGAAAATGACGAACTGGTAGGTATTGTTTCCCTGGGCAACCTGGCCCTTAATGAATTGACAGATATGGAAGCAGCCCAGGCTCTGACAGATATTTCTGTACCTGATAAGGCAAAAAAATGAAGCTAAATTGTTCCAGTATATTTTTAAAACAGCTCCACACACTATTAATAGAAACTGCAAAAGGAGGTGCAAATCTTTGGGTACAGGCCAAAAAAGTAACATCCTAATTAATCCCTTAGCTGCCCAGGCTATGGAAAAATTCAAGTATGAAGTTGCCAGTGAGCTAGGTATCCAGATTCCACAAAGCGGTTATTATGGAAATATGACCACCAGAGATACCGGCGCTATCGGCGGCCACATGGTAAGAAAGATGATTGAAGCTTACCAAAATTCATTAGCAAATCAATCAGGCCAATTTTAATAAGCAGGACTTATCTATAATAAATACAATTTAAGAATTAATAGAGTTTAAGACGAAAAAATAAAACCTCCAGGTAGATAAGCTAATCTATCTACTTTGGAGGTATTTTTATGAGTAAACACTATCTAATATAGTATTTTGTAGACCTATGTATGGTTGGCTAAAATAATGGTCTCCACTCTATTACGCCCATTTTTTTTAGCCTGATACATTGCCTTATCTGCAATTGTAATCATTTTTTCGCAATCTGCACTTGCCTCGGCTTCTTTATAGGCCATTCCTATACTGATAGTAATCTTGATTATTTTATCATCAATTCTGTATTCAAATTCTTCAATAGAACTTCTTATCCTCTCACATACAAGTAAGGCATTAGCAAAACTTATATCCTGTAAAATAATTCCGTATTCTTCTCCCCCGTATCTGCCTACAATATCACTTTTCCGCGAATTGATCTCCAGAGTTCTGGCTACCTGTTCAATAATTCTATCCCCCACCCTGTGGCCATATGTATCATTTACTTTCTTAAAATGGTCAATATCTAACATAAGAAAAGCTAGAGATGTCTTATATCGTTGAGCTTTATTACACTCTTTTTCCAGGAGTTCCAACAAAAGAGTATGGGTATAGAGGCCAGTCAAACCATCCCTCATAGCCATATCCTGGAGCTGTTTCTGCTGTTCACAATATTCCAGTGCTGCTGAAAGCCTTGCCAGGACCTCCATCTTATCAATGGGCTTTTTTATATAATCAAAAGCACCTAGTTCAAAGGCCCTTTTCAAATCCTCCCCATCTGTCTTTGCTGTAACCATGATGATAGGAATATCCCTGGTTTCCGAATCTTCTTTCAATAACTGGCAAACACTAAATCCATCTTTCTCCGGGATCATAATATCCAATAAAACAGCATCTACCTTAAGTTCCTTGGCCTTTTCCACTACTCCTTTACCTTCACCATGGGTATAAACCCTATATCTCTCTTCCTCCAGGATTTTCTCCAATGTTTTCAAATAATAAAGATCATCTTCAACAACCAGTATTTTATAAGCCACCTCTATCATCCTTTTATAAGATATGTTGTTTGAAAATACTTTATCATTACATAATATTCGACACAATTGTTTTTTTTCCTTTATTTTTTACATATACTTTCTAATTCCGGTATTTTTCTGAGAAATATCAATTAAGCTTTAACAGCACTAGAAAAAACAAAAAAAGACCATAAAATATGGCCCCTAAATTTGTTTCTGCTTTTTAATACTTAATTTTCTGCTCCATTAATTTACAGTAGCTATAGATTTATTTCTTTTCCCCATGCTTTTTACAAAATTATAATATCAATAATATTATCTGCCACTAAGCGTTTATTATCTAGATACAGAAAATTACCCTTTAAACTTATCCTTCCTTCATATTGCCGGATACGATGATTTTCATAATAAAAAATCTTGACTTCTGCCTGAAATTGCACTACTTCCCTAATCAAGCTGTCCAGCTTTTCCAGTTGCTGTTCATCCAGGACAGGCTTCTCTATATCCTTATCCCGTTCATATAATTCCCTTAATTTCTCCCTGTGCTCTGTTAACATTAGTGATGTCCACTTAATATTTCCCCGGTCTTTAATCATCAATAACATCTCCCTTAAAGAACAGTTTATCTTATTTTACCATACATTTGTTCGGTTGTGAAGGGAGGTTTTTTTTTTACTGGAATATCCTGGCAATCTTCTCGATTACCTCTGCTCTTTTAAAGGGTTTTAGTAAAACATCTTTAATTCCCAGGTTAATAGCATCCATTATTAACCATTCCTGACCCATAGCAGTACAGATAATTATATTTGCATCTTTATCATAATTGATAATTGTCCTGGATGCCTCTATTCCGTCAAGATTGGGCATTGTTATATCCATAGTTACCAATTCAGGTTTTAGCTCTTTATATTTTTCAATGGCATCTTTTCCATCCCCGGCTTCCCCTATTACCTCATATCCAGCATCGATTAGAATGTTTTTAAGCATTGCTCTCATAAAGGCTGAATCATCAACAACAAGGATTTTTCTGGACACTTTGCCGACCTCCTGTAACATTAATTTCATTAAAAATATTCCATTAATTATTAAGAAGGTAACCAAATGATGAAAAAACCTATGATTATCATCATAGGCTTAAGGTATAGATAGCAATGACAACCCCTGCAGACAGAATGTATAACCCCTATTAAATTTATCAGGTTTTAACTATAAAAATATTATAACATACTTATTTTCAAAACAGCAACTTGTATCCAGGGAATTTTATCTCTTTCTTACTTAAATTTATATTAAAAAGTTAAGTTAATAACTTAAAAGGAAAAACCCTGGAAGGAAATTCCTTCCAGGGCTCTAAATTGCTTAAGCATCATAGGCCTGTATATATAATTCTTTCAATTCATTGATCAAAGGATATCTGGGGTTGGTTCCTGTACATTGGTCATCAAAGGCCAGTTCGGCCATTTCGTCAAGTTTCTTGTAGAAAGCATCCTCTGGAATTCCTACTGCCTTTATACTTGTGGGAATATCAACTTCTTCCTTCAATTCTTCTATAGCCTGAATCAATAATTCTACTTTCTCATCTTCTGTTTCCCCGCCCAATCCCAGGTGGTCAGCTATTTTGGCATAATTGGTCTTGGCCAGTGGGTATTTATACTGAGGAAAAGCTGTTTGTTTTACAGGTATATCTGTTGCATTATATCTGATCACAGGATTGATCAGGAGAGCATTGGCCAGGCCATGTGGTATATCGAAGGTTGAACCCAGCTTGTGGGCCATGGAATGGCAGATACCAAGAAAGGCATTGGCAAAGGCCATTCCGGCAGTTGTGGCCGCGTAATGCATCTTCTCTTTCGCTTTCCTATCCTTTGAGCCATTCTTATAAGAAGAAGGCAGATATTTAAAAACCAGCCTGATGGCCTCCAGGGCCAGACCCCTTGTATATTCATTGGAGAGGACCGAAACATAAGCCTCGATAGCATGGACCAGGGCATCAATACCGGAATAGGCTGTTAAATGGGCTGGCATTGTTAAGACCAATTCCGGGTCTATTATGGCCATGTCCGGTGTTAACTCATAGTCAGAAATAGGATATTTAATTCCTGTCTTATCATCAGTAACAACTGCAAAGGGTGTTACTTCAGAGCCAGTACCGGAGGTAGTGGGAATGGCTACAAAATAGGCCTTTTTGCCCAGTTCCGGGAACTTATAGATCCTCTTCCTGATATCCATAAAGGTCATAGACAATTCTTTAAACTCTGCTTCTGGATGCTCATATAATAACCAGGCGATTTTGGCTGCATCCATGGGGGATCCGCCCCCCAGAGCAATGATTATATCTGGCTGAAAACTATTCATCTGCTTAACGGCTTTTCTTACAGTTGAAATAGTTGGATCAGGCTCTACTTCTGCAAAGAGCTGATAATCTATCCCGATAGCATCCAGTTCTTCAGTTACCCGGTCAGTATAACCCAGTTTGTAAAGGGGAGCATCTGTCATAATAAAAGCTCTTTTTCTTCCTTCCAGCTCTTTTAAAGCCATTGGCAGTGAACCGTATTTAAAATATATCTTTTCGGGAACCCTGAACCAGAGCATATTTTCTTCTCTTTCAGCAACTGTTTTTATATTCATTAGATGTTTTACCCCCACATTCTCACTTACTGAATTACCTCCCCAGGAACCACAGCCAAGTGTTAAAGAAGGTTCTAACTTAAAATTATATATATCTCCTATAGCACCCTGGGAAGAAGGCATATTAATCAAAATACGGCCTGTCTTCATTCTGGAGGCAAAATAGTCCTTCCGTTCAGTATTAATGGGGTCTGTATATAAAACAGAAGTATGACCAAAGCCGCCAAATCTAACCAGGTCTACTGCTTTATCTACAGCCTGAGCAAAGTTTTTAGCCCTGTACATGGCCAGAGTCGGTGATAATTTCTCATAAGAAAAGGCTTCTCCCTCACCAATCTCTTCTACTTCTGCAATTAAAACCTTTACCTTTTCCGGAACATTAACTCCTGCTAATCTGGCTATATCATAGGCAGTCTGGCCAACTATCTCTGGGTTTATCGAGCCATTGACAATCAAGACCTTAGCTACCTTTTCTTTTTCCTCAGCAGAGAGTATATAGGCACCACGATCGATAAACTCCTGTTTTACCTTATCATATACTTCATCCAGAACTGTAACTGATTGTTCCGAAGCACAGATTACTCCATTGTCAAAGGTCTTGCTCATCAGAATTGAACTTACAGCCATTTTAATATGGGCAGTTTCATCAATTATAGCCGGTGTATTACCAGCACCTACACCAATAGCCGGTTTTCCCGAAGAATAGGCAGCTCTAACCATACCAGGGCCACCGGTAGCAAGAATCATATTTATATCCTTATGTTTCATCAAGGTCTGGGATAATTCAATGGAAGGTTCATCAATCCAGCCAATAATATTAGCTGGTGCTCCCGCTTCTACTGCTGATTCCAGAACAATTCTGGCTGCTTCAACAGTACATCTTTTAGCCCGGGGATGGGGTGAAAAAATAATGGCATTTCTTGTCTTTAATGCCAGAAGGGCTTTAAAAATAGTAGTTGAGGTCGGGTTAGTAACAGGAACTATACCGGCTATAATACCAATAGGTTCAGCAATCCTTTTTACACCATAAAAGTCATCATCTTCAAGAACTCCACAGGTCTGTTCATTACGGTATTTATTGTAGATAAACTCAGAAGCAAAGTGATTTTTTATTACCTTATCTTCTACTATGCCCATACCGGTATCTTCAACAGCCAATTTTGCCAGGGGAATTCTTTTATCATTTGCTGCAATGGCTGCCCGCCGGAAAATCTCATCTACCTGTTCCTGACTATATGTGGCATACTCCAACTGAGACTTTTTTACTCTGCGAATCAATTCTTCCAACTCTTCTAAACTTGTAACCTTAAAGATATTGTTCATGAAAAACCTCCTTATAATGTTATTGGCAATTGCATACTTGCCATCTTATTGAAATGAAATACACCAAGTGCTTCTAGTGCTTATTATGCTTTGTGATATTTTTAACATCTTTTTTGACTTATAAAAATTATTTCATTTCTTAATTTAATATTATCAGAAGAGCCAGCAAGAGGCAAACCTGTTATTCCCCCTATTTCACCTCATTTCCTTCATTTTCTTTAGTTATCTTAATTTTTTATCATATACCATAGTATTATTATCTGTTTTCTTCATTTTTTTCCTATAATAAAACACCTCTATAATGTTATTTTTTTCACAACTAACATTGGCCAGAAAGTATGTTATAATTAAGTAGAAATGCCTGGTATTTAGAACATTTAAAAACTAAGCTAAAATAAGGAGGAGTAAAATGAAAAATTATGAACACAGAAAAGGCAGTGTTAAAATTAAGGTTTTTACTGAAAACAAAACCCCTTTACAAAAACAGGAATTAAACATCAAACAAAAAAACCACCACTTCCTCTTTGGCTGTAATGGTTTTGAAATTATTCCTTATGCCAATGAGCAACTGGCAGGAACAGCCAAAGCAGAAACAGAAAAATACATTGAGCGCTTCCTGGACTTATTTAACTTTGTAACCCTCCCTTTCTACTGGGGACAGTTTGAACCAGAACAGGGTAAACTCAGAACCAAAGAGTTAATCAATACAGCCAGGTGGTGTAAAGAACATAATCTGATCACCAAAGGCCATCCCTTAAGCTGGCATACCCTGGCTCCTGGCTGGTTACTGGATATGAGTAATAAAGAAATACTTAGGACACAGATTAAGAGAATAGAGCGAGATGTAAAGGATTTTTCAGGATTAGTAGATATGTGGGATGTAATTAATGAGGTAGTAATTATGCCTATCTTCAATAAATATGACAATGGCCTTACCCGGGTTTGTAAAGAACTAGGCAGAATTAATCTTATCAAAACAGTCTTTGAAGCAGCCCGGTCCACTAATCCAAAGGCTACTCTTATTTTAAATGATTTCGATATTTCACCAGCCTATGATATCCTGATTGAAGGCTGTCTGGAAGCAGGAATAGAGATTGATATTATTGGTATACAATCTCATATGCATCAGGGCTATTGGGGAATAGAAAAAACCCAATGGGTACTGGAACGTTTTTCCCGTTTTAATATTCCCATCCACTTTAGTGAAGTATCACTGGTTTCTGGTGAGATCATGCCACCCCACTATGATGATCTTAATGATTTTCAAGTAGAGGAGTGGCCCAGTACTCCAGAAGGGGAAGAAAGACAGGCCAGAGAAGTAGTGGAATTCTATAAAACCCTTTTTGCCCACCCCCTGGTTGAGGGTATAACCTGGTGGGATTTGCTGGATGGCCAGTGGCTTAAGGCACCTTCTGGTCTAATTCGGGAAGATTATTCCCCCAAACCAGCCTATGAAGAGTTACAGAATTTAATCAAAAAGGAATGGTGGACCGAAGATATTAGCCTGGTGACTGACCAGGAAGGCCAGGTGGAATTTACCGGTTTTCTCGGTGAATATGAAATAGCCTTTGGTGATAAAAAGGCCAACTTTTCCTTAAAGGATAAAGCAGAAAAAGAAATTTCAATTTATCTATAAATTCTTTAATAAGGGTTCAGGGTTAAATTGCTTTAGCTCTGAACCCTGCTTTTTTACATAGAAAATTTAAATATCCTGGCTAATTAGATTCTAATAAACAATATTACTTCCCCTGTATTTGAGATAAAAATCTCCTACCTGATTTACATAAATAAAATATTTTTTTAATATAAATAACTATAAACAGATTAATATACAAAAATAAGAAAATAATTCCCCTGTATTAATATTTGTAATTATCCTAATATGGTAAATCTTCAGATAAAATTCAGATTAGCATGTTACAATAAAAAAACGAAGTGGGGCTTTTCATTTAATAATGCAGGGGAATTAAATGAAAAGTAAAAAACAAAAAAGGAGTGTATGTAATGAAAAAGGGTTTAACAATTTTATTAACTCTGCTTCTAGTGTTGGCAATGTCAAGTGTCGCTTTCGCAGCAAAAGGCAAAATAGGGGTTGCTATGCCGACCCAAAGTTTGCAACGTTGGAATCAAGATGGGGCTAACATGAAGGCTCAATTAGAAGCTGTTGGTTATACCGTCGATTTACAGTATGCCAACAACAATGTAGCTACCCAGATCTCCCAGCTTGAAAATATGATACTGGGTGGGGTTGATGTGCTTGTTATTGCTTCCATTGATGGTAGTGCTCTGGGTACAGTTCTGGAAACAGCAAAGCTGGAAGGGATCCCAGTTATAGCCTATGACCGCCTGATTATGGAAACTGATGCTGTTACCTATTATGCTACTTTTGACAACTATATGGTTGGAACCATTCAGGGTACATATATAAGAGATGCTCTGAAGCTGGATACAAGAGAAGAACCTGCTTATATGGAATTCTTTGGCGGTTCACCAGATGATAATAATGCCCGTTATTTCTTCCGTGGTGCCTGGGATGTTATAGAACCTTATATCAAGAGTGGTAAAGTAATAGTACCTTCTGGCCAGACTGCTTTCGAACAGATTGCAACCATGAACTGGGATTCTGCCAATGCCCAGGCCAGAATGGATAACCTGATTGCTGCCCATTATTCTGCAGGCCAAAGACTGGATGCAGTTCTCTGTAGCAACGACTCTACAGCCCTGGGTGTAACTAACTCACTGAAAGGTGCCGGTTTTGAAAAAGATAACTTCCCCTATATAACCGGCCAGGATTGCGATATAGCTAATGTTAAAAATATATTAGCCGGTTACCAATCCATGTCTATCTTTAAAGATACCCGTACCCTGGCTGCCCAGGTAGTTAAAATGGTAGAAGCCATCATGAGCGGGGAAGAACCAGAAATTAACAATACAACTGACTATCATAATGGTGTAAGGATTATTCCTACCTATCTCTGTGAACCTGTATTTGCTGATATTAACAATTACAAAGAATTATTAATCGATAGTGGATATTATACTCCTGATCAATTAGGCCTATAAATTTAGATATACAAATACGGCAGATGGGAGTCTTCTCCCATCTGTCTCTTAAATAGGGAGGATATTTAGCTATGAAGAAAACACTGCTGGAAATGCGTAACATTACCAAAGAATTTCCTGGTGTAAAAGCCCTGGATAATGTAAATATCACTGTGCAGGAAGGTGAAATACACGCTATAGTAGGGGAAAATGGTGCCGGCAAATCTACCCTGATGAATGTCTTAAGCGGTATTCATCCCTATGGCAGCTATACAGGAGATATCTATTTTGAAGGACAAGAGTGCCGCCACCTGAATATAAAGGATTCAGAACGGCTGGGGATTGTAATTATCCACCAGGAATTAGCCCTGGTTCCTTACTTATCCATTGGAGAAAATATGTTTTTAGGTAATGAACAACACAGGTATGGGGTAATCGACTGGGATCAAACCTATCGAAAAGCAAAAGATTATCTGCTTATGGTTGGGCTGGAGGAGGATCCACGTACTTTAATCAAAGATATCAGTATTGCCAAACAACAATTGGTGGAAATCGCCAAAGCCCTTGCTAAAAATGTACGCCTGCTGATACTGGATGAACCTACCTCTTCTCTCAATGAGCAAGACGCCCGTAAGGTTCTTGACCTGATATTGAAATTGCGCCAGGAGGAAGGTATTACATCCATTATTATATCCCATAAATTAGATGAGATTGAATATTGTGCAGACCGGATTACCATAATCCGGGATGGTTGTACTGTTGAGACTCTTGATAAAAAACTGGATAATGTGACTGAGGAAAGAATAATCCGGGGAATGGTTGGGCGGGAAATGTCCAGTCGTTTTCCCCAGCGTGAAAATACAATACAGGACGAAGTGGCCTTTGAAGTAAAAAATTGGACAGTATATCATGAGCTCTACACAGAAAGAAAAGTGGTAGACAATGTATCCCTCAATGTAAAAAAAGGTGAAGTAGTTGGTATTTATGGCTTAATGGGTTCTGGCAGGACTGAATTGGCCATGTCCATTTTTGGCCAGGCCTATGGAAGTAATATTACTGGTACAATTGTTAAAAATGGTGAAGTTCTGGAGTTAAACTCTATAGCAGAGGCTATTACCAGCGGTATCTCCTATGTTACAGAAGACCGTAAAGAAAACGGCCTCCTCCTGGGCAGCAGCATCATGCACAACATCACCCTGCCCAGAATGGATTTTGTCTCCAAAGGTGGCCGGATTGATAAATATCTGGAAAGAAAAACAGCTGATCAATATATGGAAATGTTGAGTATCAAGGCTCCAAACGTTGAACAATTTGTAGGCAATTTGTCCGGTGGAAACCAACAGAAAGTACTCCTGGCCAAATGGATATATTCCATGCCTGATATTTTAATCCTGGATGAACCTACCCGGGGTGTAGACGTGGGAGCCAAATACGAAATCTATGAAATAATAAACGAATTGGCCAGCCAGGGTAAGGCCATCCTTTTCATCTCATCTGAATTGACAGAGATTCTGGGTATGTGTGACCGTATCTATGTAATGAACGAAGGCAAAATAATTGATGAAGTCCTTCCTTCTGAAACAACACAGGAAAGTATCATGAATGCTATCATACAGGCAAGTAAAGGAGGTAATTAAGTATGAACTGGAAAACCGCAATCCGTAAAAATTTGAGACAATATATGATGCTTATTGTGCTGGTAGGGATAATTATCTTCTTTCAGGTATTGACCAATGGCACATTACTTAAGCCAATGAATATTTCAAACCTTATTTTTCAGAATGCCTATGTAGTCATTTTAGCAGTCGGAATGTTGCTCTGTATTCTGACAGGAGGAAATATAGATTTATCGGTAGGCTCCGTGGTAGCATTGGTCGGTGCCTGTGCCGGCACTTTCATAATTACCTGGGGCTGGAATCCACATCTCTCTATCCTGTTATGCCTGCTGATTGGTATAGCCATCGGTGTCTGGCAGGGTTTCTGGATTGCCTATGTCAAGATACCTGCTTTTATCGCTACACTGGCCGGCATGCTTGTCTTCAGAGGATTAACCCTGATAATATTGAGAGGGTTGACCCTGGCTCCTTTCCCCCAGGAATATCTGGCCTATTCTACTGGCTTTATTCCTGATATATTGCCAGGGGTTAATTTATTTGGTGTCCGGAATCCTACCTCCTTATTATTGGGTATACTGACCGCCCTGATCTTTTCTATTATCCAAATTCACAGCTATAGATCCCGTAAAAAGAAAGGATATATAGTGGAGAGCCCCTATATCCTGGGATTCAAGCTGGTAATTATTGCTGCGGCTATAATATGGTTATTTTATACCCTGGCCAATTACCGCGGTGTCCCTATGGTCTTTATTACTCTCGGGATTATTTTGATTGTTTACAGCTATCTTACTTCCTCCACGGTGATAGGCCGCCATCTTTATGCCATGGGTGGTAACGAGAAGGCTGCCCGCTTATCAGGTGTAAAAACCGACAGGCTTCTATTCCTTGTTTATGTTAATATGGCTTTTCTGGCCTCAATTGCCGGGATTGTCTTCTCTGCCCGCTTAAACTCAGCCTCTCCCCAGGCAGGCCAGTCCTTTGAGATGGACGCAATTGCAGCCTGTTTCATTGGCGGTGCCAGTACTACCGGAGGTATTGGAACTGTAGGTGGCACATTGGTTGGTGCTTTGATTATGGGTATACTGAATAACGGGATGTCCATCATGGGAATCAGTTCCAATGTACAGCAGGTAGTAAAAGGCCTGGTCCTCCTGGCCGCAGTCGCTTTTGATGTCATCAGTAAAAAGAATCTGAAATTTACTTTTATATCAAAACTCCGCCGGAAAAGAAGGGAAGAAGTGGATCTGGTAGCTTAGAAGAGCAGCAGCGCCTGATCAACAATCCTTTCCTTTTACATCATAAAAACAGATATAAAAAATACTACTGCCAACCTGCAGTAGTATTTTTTATGCCTCCATTTTGTAACCGATTCCCCGTATTGTAACTATTTTTGTCTTTGAATCTATCTGCTTCATTTTTTTACGGAGTGAAGCAATATGAGCTTCCAGTGTGTTATAACAGACATTTTCATCAAAAGGCCATATTTTAGATATAAGCATCTCTTTGCCAAGAACCTGGTTTGGGTTGTAGATAAAGAGCTTCATTAATTGAAATTCTTTCTGGGTTAAACATTCTTTTCTTTTCTGGGAAGACAACTCTATACTGGATAAATTTAAAGTTAAATCAGCATAAGAAACCCTTTCTCCTTTCAGTAAAGAAGAACATTTTCTCCGCTGAAGAGCCCTCATTCTGGCCAGTAGTTCTCCTGGATGAAAAGGTTTAGTTATGTAATCATCTGCTCCTGCATCCAGGGCCTTAATTATAGTTCCTTTCTCCTTCTCAGAAGATAAAACCAGGACCGGAACTGGATTACCTTTTTCCCACAGATATTTTACAAGTTCAAGGCCATCCATATCCGGCAAATTAAGCTCCATAATTACCAGATCATAGTTATTAGTCATAATGTGCTGGATACCTGCTATACCCTCGTGAACATAATCTACAGTAATTCTTTCCTCTTCAAAAGTACTTTTTAAGGATTCACAAAGATAAATATCACTATCAATGATTAGAACATTGATCATAAACACCCCCAGTACTTTAACCACTTCCTAAATCAAACACCTTAGAGCAGTATAGGAATCCTTGCATAGGATATAAACCATTATTTCAGATAAAGTTCTGTTATTTCCCAGTTTTTTTAGTTAAATATGAAAGTAAATGCATAACTCCACAAATAATATTAAGAAAACCACAAAGGAAAAAGGGTACCATGTAAGAAATTGCACAAATATCTCCAGCTAACTCCGTGTGATAGATTGCCCAAAATATTGAGACAAGCCCTATAGCAAAGAAAAAAGAAAGAAAGGCAAAATAACCCCAGCGCCTCTTTTTATAAAAATTCCAGAGGGCCAGAAGTGGATATAAAACTAATAAAAAACAAAAGAAAAGGTAATCCATATTATTCCTTTCTATTTATGATGCCAAATCTATAATCTATTAGCCGGATTTTACCTTATTTATCTTATTCTTGCTAAATGCTAAAAAACCTTCTAGAATTTTGATAACTTTATAAAACAAGAATATTCTTCTTTCCATAATCCTATCTTCTTTAATACAAAAAATATTATATAGCATATAAAAAAACAGCCTATCAGCTTCTGATAGACTGTTATTTTACAAATCATCAAGATAAAAAAAATGGTAGACCATCGGGGACTCGAACCCCGAACCCCCTGATTAAGAGTCAGGTGCTCTAGCCAGTTGAGCTAATGGTCTATAATGGGGTGGGTGATGGGACTTGAACCCACGACCTCAGGAGCCACAATCCTGCGCTCTAGCCTGCTGAGCTACACCCACCATATTATATTTTCTGCCACTTCATCAGTATATGAGTAAATACTCCTAATGTCAATGAAAAATATTGACAAAACAAATGGCGCGCCTGAGAGGATTCGAACCTCTGGCCTACGGATTAGAAGTCCGTTGCTCTATCCTGCTGAGCTACAGGCGCAAATGGAGCGGGAGACGAGATTCGAACTCGCGACCCTCAGCTTGGAAGGCTGATGCTCTAGCCAACTGAGCTACTCCCGCATAAATGGTCGGAGCGAAAGGATTTGAACCTTCGACCCCCTGTTCCCAAAACAGGTGCGCTACCAAACTGCGCCACGCTCCGACATATATAAGTTTATACTATCAAAATACTGAACTGGCAGCAAGTATTAGTATAACTTAAATCCCCTCTTTGGTCAAAAAGCATTCCAGTTTATTTTTAGCCATTTTCCATGTTTATAGCCAATCAGTCTATTTTATCTAGCTATACCTCCTTTTTACTTCTGTTTTCATTTTTTCTAGTGCTACTGCCCGGTGGCTTATCTGATTTTTAACCTTCAGGGGTAATTCTGCCATGGTCTTTTTATAATCCGGGAGATAGAAGATAGGATCATAACCAAAACCATTTTCCCCTTTTGCCTCTAATTGGATAATACCTTCACACCGTCCCTCTACCACTATCTCCTCTCTGCTAACTGGATCTACCAGAGCCATAACACAGATAAAAGCAGCTTTTCTCTTCTCTGCCGGTAATCCCTTTAACTTTTCTATTAATTTCAGGTTATTCTCTTCATCACTGGCCTTTTCCCCTGCATATCTGGCAGAATATATTCCCGGCTCACCACCAAGGTATTCCACTACCAGGCCTGAATCATCGGCCAGGCTTAATAAACCAGTCTGTTCTGCCCTAAGCCTGGCCTTTTTTAAAGCATTGGCTGTAAAGCTATCTCCATCTTCTATTACTTCCTCTAAATCCGGAAATTCATCTAGACCCACTATCTCCAGTTTAATACCATTTATATTCCCCAAAAAGCTCTTAATCTCTCTGATTTTTCCCGGGTTGGCACTGGCCACTAAGAGTTTTCTAGCCATTAATCATCTTCCTCCAGGCTCTTTTTTTGCATGGTTATTAATTGCCTTATTCCCTCTTCTGCCAGATCCAGAAGAGCCTCCATTTCTTCCCGGGAAAAGGATTTCTTTTCAGCAGTACCCTGTATTTCTATCAAACGGCCTTCCTCTGTCATAACAATATTCATGTCAACTTCAGCCTGGGAATCTTCTTCATAACAGAGATCCAGTAGTAATTCTCCATTGACCATCCCAACACTGATAGCAGCAAGATAAGCCTTTAATGGAGATTCCTCTATGCTTCCTTCTTTAATCAGATAATTTATGGCATCAACCAGGGCAACATAAGCACCTGTTATAGCAGCTGTTCTGGTTCCACCATCAGCCTGAATAACATCACAATCAATCCAGATAGTTCTCTCGCCCAACTTCTCCAGATCAACTACAGCCCGGAGGGCCCGGCCTATTAGTCGCTGTATCTCACTGGTTCTTCCACCGATTCTCCCTTTGGCAGATTCCCTGATAGTTCTATTATGGGTTGAACGGGGTAATAGGGAATACTCTGCTGTTAACCAGCCAGTATTCTGCCCCCTCAAAAAATGGGGGACATTTTCATCAATAGAAACATTACATAAAACCTTAGTATCCCCTATTTCTATAAGGACAGAACCTTCCGCATACTTGGTAAAATTCCTCGTAATTTTTATAGGCCGAAGCTCATTATTCTCCCGTTGGTCTACTCGTAAAGCTGCCATAAAGATTACACACCTTTCTATATCTGCTTTAATCTAAGCTATTCTGTATTAATATATGTAATTAGTAGAAAAAAATAGGTTCACAAATTATAATGTAATGATATCCTATTTTAAGGAAGAAGTCAAAAACCTAGTAGTCTTTGCTCCTGGCCCATTTAATTAACTCTTTTAAATTAACATTTTTCCCATACATTAACATACCAATACGGAATAGTTTTGCTGCCAGTATCATCAATATATAGGTAAAAACAAGTAATAAGGCAAAGGTAGCAATAATTTCTTTAGCAGGTGGTGTTGAAAAGCCCAGACGGATCATCATGGTTGTTGGTGTGAAAAAGGGAATATAGCTTAAAACCTTACTTAGAACCCCTCCAGGATTCTGCATTATTGAAGTTGTAAAATAAATAGGGATAAGTGGTATCAGCATTATGTAACCTGCAGACTGATTTCCTGATTGGGCATCCTTTGTGCTGGCACCAATAATAGCATTAAGGCCAGCTATGATGGCAAAGCAGAAAAATACATAGAGTAAGATCAGGATGATCTTAAAAGTAAACATACTGGCCAGGAGTTTGGGATCTATTAACAGGATTAATAGGACAGCTACCAGGAGCCAGATTAAAATCTGAACCATACTTATCAAGGCATAAGCTATAATCTTCCCAAACATCAGAGCCCTGGCTGAAATAGAAGATAAGATTATTTCTACTATCCTGTTAGTCTTTTCGGTAATTATACTCTGTAATAGGATGCTGCCGGATAAAAACACAGCAAAAAACATAAACATAGCCATGAAAAAGGGCAGGATGATACCGAAAGAAAACTCCTCTTCTTCCTCTCCCTTAATAAGCCTATTAATTATCCGTACATTAGCTGTTAATTCCTTTATTTCCAGGGGTGAATAACCTTTATCAACAAGCCTTTTATTTACCAGGATATCTGTCAAGATATTTTTGATAAAATCTGTTTCCAGACCACTGATTTCTTTAAAGAAATAATAAACTTCATTTGTTTCAACTACATTCTCTGGAATATGGAGAATAGCATCATAGTCTCCTTCCTGGAAGGTTTTTTCTATCTCAGCCAGGCTATCAGGGGAAATAAATTCTGCCTGATATTCATGATGGGTAAAGTTTTCCTCAAGCATTGTAGTCATAAAATCTGTCTCATCTACAATAGCCAGATTAAGGTTGGAACCATCGACATCCCGCATGGTAAAATAAGAAACAACACCGGTAATAAGTACTATAATTATGGGAAAAACAAAAGTCAAAAACAAAAATGTCTTATTTTTAATCCCTTTGGTAAACTCCCACTGTGCAACCCTCAATATATCCCTCACTTTTACAGCACCTCCCTATTAACTGTTGCTACAAAAATATCGTGTAATGGCGGTTTTAAAATAGATAACTCATCTATATCCACATCCTCTGGCAGCATTTCTAATATATTGTCAAAAGAAAGATTCCCCAGTACCTGAAAGGAGGCTGCCTTACCATTTACCTGTAAATTTAAAACCTTATTATTTCCCTTAAGATTAAAATCACTTATTTCCTTCCTGCTTTTAAGGCTTACTGTCCTGATACCAGCCTTATCCTTTATATCCTCCAAAGCCTCATATAAGACCCTTTCTCCTTTATTAATCATAAAGATTCTATCACATAATTCTTCTACCAGATTCATCTGATGGGAAGAAAGAAGAATGGTAATCCCAGCTGCTGCCAGTTCCCTGATTATTTCTTTAAATAGATTCTGGTTAACAGGATCCAGGCCAGAAAAAACCTCATCCAGGACCAGTAAAACAGGATTATGTATAACTGAAATAATAAACTGGACCTTTTGCTGCATGCCTTTGGATAGCTCCTCCATTTTATTTCTGGCATAGTCCTTTAAGCCCATTTTCTCCAACCAGTTCATAGCCCTTTCTTCTGCTTCTCCCTTTTTTAAACCCTTTAGCCTGGCAAAATAAACTATGGTCTCCAGGACTCTGGTATCATCATAGGTACCTCGTTCTTCCGGCAAATAACCGATTCTTTTCTTGTCAATAATATAATCCCTGTCAAAACGAATCAACCCAGAATCAGGCTGAAAAATACCCATGATCATTCTGATAACAGTTGTTTTACCAGCACCATTTGGTCCCAATAAACCTAAAATCTCCCCCTTTTTGACCTCAAAGGAGATGTCCTTGACTACTTGATTTTGGCGAAAGCTTTTATTAATTCCCTCTACTTTTAATACATACTCTGACAATTTTCAATACACCACCTTTATTAATTTCTAATACTTACAGATTATGTCAGTTATGCCTTTTAAAAAAGTCAGCACTTAAGCTCTTTAAAAGGGCTGACTTGATGTAAAAGCTTATTATATTTTCCTGATTGTATTTTTCATCAATCTTAAGGCTGTTTCCGGCTCTACTTCTGCCAGGAGGCCTGCTGCTGCCAGGATATATTCCTGGTCCACCAGTATTTCTGCCTGCCCCGGGGCCAACAATTCCGGATCATTCTGATTATTATATAAAGCCCCGGAAATTATGGACCCGGGATCCTGATTATAAACAATTACTCCCCCTGTGCCGATAAGATACTTAACTGTAGTCAAATCCTTTCCTTCCTGTATAAAACCAGTACCCAGAGGAGTATATATGGTCCTTAATCTTCCTACATGCCTTCCTGCTGCAATCCTTACAGCCTGAAAGGCCAGAAATCTTTCAAGCTCTTTTTCCCATCCTGCTGTCAGTGTTTCGGTCTTCTGACTTAAATTCAGCATTAAAGCCTGAAATTCCTCTTTTCCTATTTCCAGTTCTTTTAATTTTTCTTCCAGTAATTCCTCTCCAATTGCCTCCAATAAAGAAGAAAGACTATAACGGATTCCCAGATCCCCTTCTACAGTCCTTTTCTGGTAAGGCTCCTCCAGCCCCTGATAAAAAACATTCTTCTTTGCTTTTCCTGCAGCAATAGAATATATATCAGTTGTTGCCCCACCGGGATCCACTACCATTAATTCCCCCAGGCCGGTTTCGGCTGCAAAGCCATCAGCCAGTAAGGCTGCGGCCTTTAATACTGCAGAAGGAGTAGGCATAATTATACCATCAATATATTTATTGACTACATCTAAACCCTTGGCATTAATAATCTTCTCCAGGAATATTTTTCTAATCATTTCCCGGGCTGGCTCTATATTCAATTTATCCAATTCTGGCATAACATTTTCTGTAAGATATACCTCTTTACCGGCCCGCAATAAAATATCCTCAGCCTCTGCTGAAGCAGTTTTATTGCCGGCAACTATTATCGGCTGCTGGAGGGGTAATTCTGCTAACTTAGAGGCATTTCTGAGCAGGTTTTCTCTATTTCCTCCATCTGTTCCACCAGTTAATAATATCAGATCAGGATTCTTTTCTAAAATACCGGCCAGATCCTCTGCATTAAGTTCATAGCTATAGGTCTGGAGTACTTTACTGCCTGCTCCCAGGGCTGCCCTTTTTGCTGCTTCTGCGGTCATTCTGGGTACAAAACCAATAGCAATTATTTTAAGACCACCGGCAGCACTGCTACAGGCCAATTTGTATCTGGCCTTTTCCCAGCCTGGTAGCTGTTCTAAAACCTTACTTAAACCTATATTTACTCCTGCAGCAATTGTAGTAGGATATTGAGCTCGGGCAAGTAATTCTGCCCGGGCCAGATCTACCAGAGAAGCCTTGGTAAAGGTGCTGCCAATATCAATTAATAAAGCTGTACCCATTTCTATCACCTTATTGGTTCTCCTGAAGAAATTGAACTTAGTCTTTTATTAAGTTCTGGTCAGCCTCCAGAGCCACAGATATGTCCAGATGGCCGGCCAGGGTTTCAATCTCTTGCCCCTCTACCAGGATTTTTGCATAATCAATCTCCGGAAACTGGGTAATGGTATTAACTATAGAATAGATAGTCATAATTTCCCCTGTACTACCACCCCAGTGATTATCAACAAGGGCCTGGTTAAAATCCAGATAAGCAGTCTTCCCCTCTATCCTTATATTCCGGATCCTTACCCCTGCCGGAATAGTGGCATTCAATTCCTTTGACTCCGGTCCTTTGATTAGTTCAGTGATAGTTTCTATATATTTATTGGATTTTCCTGCATCAATCTTGCGTAATTCAGCCTCCAGATACATGGCATCCCTGGTGGAAAAATACAGTTTGACTTCTTCCTTACCATCAATCAATATTCCTCCACCTTCCCGGTTCCAGATATAAAAGGCGGCAAAAGCAATTACAAGAATAAGCAGGATTAAAAACAGGCTCTTTCTATTCATGAAAACATTCATCTCCCATTATTGATTTTTTGCAGATATTCCATAATACCATGGGCTATTGCCCGGGCAGCCTTTTCCTTAAAGAGATTGCTGGCCAACAAAGATTCTTCATGGGGATTTGATACAAAGGCAACTTCCACCAATGCTGCCGGCATATTTGTATATTTTATTACATAGAAATTCTCCTTTTTGACACCCCGGTCAAGCCTGTTCAGTTCTTTTAAGAGATTTTTCTGCAAGGAATCAGCCAGTAATTGGCTGCTGGCCACCTTATTTGGTGCAATAAAGGTTTCTGTTCCTTCTGAATAAGCAGAATTAGCAGAATTAGCATGAATACTCACAAATAACAGGGCTTCCATTTTATTGGCCATTTCCACCCTGTCTTTTAAGGATATAAAAGTATCATCCTTTCTTGTCAGGATAACATTATAACCTTCTCTTTGCAAAATATCTTCTGCTAAAAGGGCTATTTGTAGATTGATATCTTTTTCCGCCAGACCTGACGGTCCAACAGCACCTGGGTCAAAGCCACCATGTCCTGGATCCAGGACAATGAGATTACTGATCTTGCTGCTTCTTATTTCCTCTTTCATTAGGCTCAGGGTTATTGAAGTAGCCGGACTGGAAGAAAATACTTTATAGTTTTCATATTCTCCTGTAGCAAACTCAAAACGAATTCCTTCTCCTTCAGCAGAAGCTTTTATCTTAATATCCGTTATAGCACCCAGTGGTGCTGGAAGCTTATAATCTTCAGTTATTTTTACACCTGGGACATCAAGGATCAGGGCATTGGCACCCTCTTTAATCACATAATTAACCTCTCCACTAAAATTAATAACCAGATCAGTTTTTAATTCCGAATCATTGATTAATATTTCCTTAAAACTATTCTCAAATAATATTATATTCATAATCCTTCCATCTGATAATACCTTTTCCTGTAAACTATAACCAATATCCTCTTTCAAATCAGCAACAATACGGATGGTTTCTTCATTAAAACGGGATGTCCTGATACTCTTAAGCAATTTATTATCTACATCTATCCGGTCCGGGAAACCTTCCCCCCTACTTGCATTCAAAACATTAATAACCAACCGGTCTGGATCCTTTAATTTAAAGATTTCAGGGCTAATTTTATTATCACTGATAAAGCTGATCCTGTTTTCTCCAAAGGCCAGATCCACAAGGCTTGTCTGCTCTGTAGTTCTTAAGACTATTTTATCTCTGGCCCTAATATCCTCTGCCAAATGGAGATAACGATCCGGGTATAACTCCAGAACTATCCTTAATATAATCGGATCATAGCTAAACTGGCTGACCCTTATATCCTTAATCCAGGGATTATTGGCCAATTCCAGGTCAAAATCACTGAGCATTAAGTCAGGTATATCAATTACTAACCGCCGGGGGTCTGTCAATAACATTATTTCTGGCCGGTCCACATCACCACTGGCCGCAATTTCCAATTGATCCTTATTCCACTTTATCCCTGTTATATAGGGCAAAAAGTTTATTATCAGATTATCCCCATCTTCGGCCAGGGACCGGTCTCCCTGAAAAGGTATAGGATATTGGCTGATAATAGATAGTTTTAAACGGGCTTCTTCCTCCACCGGTGTTACTGCAAGATAAAAATTCTTATTGGAGAGATTATCGGTAAAATCATCTGCCAGGGCTGCCTTTTCCAATTCCAATTCCAGCCTGGCCGGATTATTGGTATTATTAATCCTGTAAGGAACAATATTATCCATCTCAACAACTATTACCTGGCCTTCCTTTTGCCACCTGATATCTCTGATATAGGTTTCTGGCCGGCTAAGATAGAGGCTATTTCCTTCTCTTTTAAATAAAAAGCCAAGACACTGGGCAACATCCTCCAATGGGAGATAGGTATGGCCAGCTATAAGCATCAGGCTACCCTTACTCCTGATTGTCCTGTTACCAATCTGGATATAAGGATTACCTAACATCATCTTGATTAAAACATTCCCATCATTGATAGTGAGGGTTTTAATTGATTGTTGCCAATTTATTTCTGCCCCCACTAGTCTGGCCAATTCCCGGGCTTTAACATAAACAACAGCCTTGTCCAGGACAGGTTCCAGCTCTTTGCTTAAATCCTGTCCATTGATATAGACATGAATATTTTCCCCTTTTAGATCCATGCTAAAGGATAGGAAAAGGGATATAGTCAGAAATATGTATAATAAAATGCGCAATGGCGAATTGGACATTCAATCACTCCTATAAGTCAACAATATTCTATCTCAACAATATACTATATATTTCTTTAAAGAATCCTGTTTTCCTGCCTCTTTCCCCCTTAATCTGCATATTTTTCTCCCCTTACTATGGTTTTAAAATAAATAAAATAGCTATTTTAATTATTAGACAATATACATAAACTAGTAGAAGAAAAGTTCAATTCTCTGGAGGTAAGTATATGAAAGAAAAGAAGCTGTCCATCTTCTCCCTGGGAGGCCGGGGGGAAGTAGGTAATAATATGATAGTATTTGAAAATGAAGAAGATATTCTTATCCTGGATGCAGGAGTCCTCTTTCCTGATGAAGATAAATATGGAATTGAGCTAATTATACCTGATATCAACTACCTGTTGGATAAAAAGGAGAAAATCAGGGGAATCATCTTTTCCCATGGACATGAAGACCATATTGGGGCAGTCCCTTATATCCTGGAATTAATTAATCCTCCCCTTTTTGGTACAGACCTGACCCTGGGTCTTATTGAAAAAAAATTAAAAGATGCTGGCCTCCTGGACAAAGCAAAATTAAACTCCATAGGCCCTTATGGAAATTATCGAAAGATAAAATTAAATACCTTTGAAATAGAATTCTGCCATGTTAACCACAGTATACCAGGGGCAGTTGCCATGAGGATCAAAACACCGGTAGGTTATATAGTCTATACAGGGGACTTTAAATTTGATCAAACACCTTTGAGCAATCCCCAAACAGATTTTGAGGTCTTGTCAGACTGGGGCAAAGAAGGGGTCCTGGCTCTCCTGGGAGATAGTACTAACTCGGAAAGGGAAGGCCATAGTCTTTCCGAAAGAGTAGTGGCAAAAACCCTGGAAAATAGTTTCCTCCTGACCAGGGGAAGAATAATCATCGCTACTTTCTCCAGTAATATTGATAGAATACAACAGATTGTCAATGCCACCAGAAAATCCGGCCGGAAGATGGTTATTACAGGAAAAAGTATGGCCAATACCATTGAGATTGCTGCCAATCTGGGTTATATAGACATACCTCCTGATACCTTGATTTCCATTGAGGAGGCAAAGAATCTCAAGCCAGAACAGATTGTTCTGCTCATGACAGGCAGTCAGGGAGAATACAGGGCTGTTCTTAGCAGGGTAGCCCGGGGTGAACACAGGGAAATAGCCATAATTCCCGGAGATACTGTCTACCTCTCTTCAAGTCCAATACCGGGAAATGAGAAGGCCATCGGGGAAACAATCAACCTTTTATATAGCCTGGGGGCCAGGGTTATTTATGGAGGAATGATGGACCTCCATGCCTCTGGCCATGCCTGCAAGGAAGAAATCAAATTAATGCTTAATCTGATTAGACCCAAATACCTGATTCCTGTCCATGGTGAATTCAGGCACCTCTATCATCATGCCCAGATAGCCCGCCAGGTAGGCATGTCGCCAGAAAATATCCTGATCGCTTTAAATGGAGATATAATTGTCCTGGGGGAAAAGGAAGCAAAAATTGAAGGCAAAATAAATACAGGAGAGTTATATATCGAAGGAAATCAAATCAGTGCTACTGGAGCAATAGTCCTGAATGATCGAAAAATGCTGGCGGAAAATGGTTTTGTAAATGTCATTATAGCTTTAGACTCTGCCGGTAATCTTTTAGACAATCCGGTATTAATCTCCAGAGGTTTTGTCTATAATAAAGAGGCCGAAAAGCTGCTTGAGGAAGCTAAAAAACTGGTGGTAAAAACCCTTGAAGAAGAGAAAAAAAATAGGTCTTTTTTGAAGAAAAGCATCTACCAGACCTTAAATAAATACTTTTATGAAAAGACCAACCGTTCTCCCCTGATTCTCATTGAGATCATGGAGATTCCCGTATTAAGCCCTGTTTAATGGGCTTTTTTTGTACTGGTAACCAGGCTATTCATCCTCTGGGAAAAGGCTTAAATATACAAATCCAATAATAAGCCCCTGATCTCATCAACCCTTTTTAAAACCTCCAGGGCATCGGCCTGTTCTTCCAGAAATAAATCCTGTAAAGTTTCCAGTTTGCCATTAATCTTTTCAACTATGGTATAGGTCCGCATATTGCCTCGACTATCCCAGCTAAAAGACTGTTTGGCCCGGGCAAACTCTTTATTTAAAATACGCAAAAACTCCTTAACCCTTCTCTTATATTCCATGAGATCCTTCTTATCCAGGGATTTTTTTAACTTTTCTCCCTGTTCATCAATAATATTAAATAATTTATCCAGTCTCTCCTTAATCTCTTGCTGGTTGATCTCATCCAATTTTTCTTTAAACTGGACTTCTTTCCTGGGGCTTCTTTCTACACTATTTATATTACCGGCCTTTTCCTGTGATTTTACGGCTGTGGACATTCTTCCTATCTTCATTAGCGGCCACCTCCTGGATCTAGCAAAAACAACTAGATATTCTAGAGATACTACAAATATTATACTATAAATTCCTTACTAATACTACTTATTATTGCTTTTTACAGTACCTTATCCAGGAAAGCCTTTATTCTACTATGTTCTGCCTGCTTAAATATTTCCACTGGAGTGCTGTCAGCTAAAACCTCTCCCTCGTCCATAAAAACAACCCGGTCCGATACCTCCCGGGCAAAACCCATCTCATGGGTAACAACTAACATGGTTATTTGCTCCAGGGCCAGATCCTTGATTACACCCAGTACCTCACCTACCAATTCCGGATCCAGAGAAGAAGTAGGCTCATCAAAAAGCATAATATCCGGCTGCATGGCTAAAGCCCTGGCTATAGCTACCCTCTGCTGCTGGCCACCAGATAATCTGGAAGGATAGACATCCTTTTTATCAAGAAGGCCTACCTTCACCAGTAGTTCCTCTGCAATTTCAATGGCCTCTTCTTTTTTCATCTTTTTAACAACAAGAGGTGCCTCAATAATATTCTCCAGGACTGTTTTATGGGGAAAAAGATTAAACTGCTGAAAGACCATCCCCATTTCAGGAGCCCCATCCCGGAAGGTATTAACCTCCTGGCCTTTTATTTTAATTGTACCACTATCAATGGCTTCCAGGCCAATCAAACAGCGTAGGAAAGTACTTTTGCCAGAACCTGAGGGGCCAATTATTGAAATCACTTCCCCCTGCTGGACCTGCAAGCTAACACCCTTTAAAACTTCTAGCTTATTAAAAGACTTTTTTATATTAATCGCTTCAAGCATCTTCATCAAGCATCACCTGTACCTTCTACTCATAGATAGAGAATCTTTCTTCCAGTTTCCTGAAGACATTTACTATAACAGAACTGATAATCAAATAGAGAATGGCAGCAATGATAAAAGGAGTAATGGTAAAATCCCGGTTCAATACCTGCCTGGCCGCCCTTAGAAGATCTGTCATACCGATAACAGAAACCATAGCACTATCTTTTACCAGATTGATAGCCTCATTACTGGTGGGAGGCAAAACCCTCCTGACTGTCTGGGGTATTATTATTCTAAACATGGTCTGCCGATAATTTAAACCCAGTACCCGGGCTGCTTCATACTGGCCTTTACCAATAGATTCAATACCAGCCCGGAAAATCTCTGTGAAATAGGCTGCATAGTTAATAATAAAAGTTATAGCCGCTGCCTGAAAAGGCTCCAGGGTTATACCAAGAGTAGGTAGCCCATAATAAGTAAAAAACAACTGAAGTAACAGGGGAGTGCCCCTGAAGACCCAGGTATAAAAACCAATTATCATCCTTAACAATCTAAACCTGGAGCTTTTAGCCAGTGCACACAATATCCCCAATAATACTGAGAAAACAGCAGTAAGTATATAAAGTTGTCCTGTTACTTTGGCTCCTTCAAGTATAAACCCTGTTACATTCAGTATATAATCCACCTACATAACCTCCCCAAAAGAAAGTAAGAATAACAACCCGGTCTTGCTAATTCAGCAATAAAAGTTTAATCAATTACATTTTCTCCAAACCATTTAATAGATAGCTCTTCTGCAGTTCCATCTGCTTTTAATTCATCCAGCACTCTATTTAATTCAGCTAGAAAACTCTCATCTTCCTTCCTGACACCTACTCCATATTGTTCCCAACCTAATTCTTCATCCAGAACCCTATATACATCGGGTTTTTTGCTAATATAATAATATCTGCCATGCATCTCATCTACAACTACAGCATCGAGACGGCCTATCTGTAAATCCATCAAGGCTTCAGCATTAGTTGCATATTGCCTGATGTCTTTCAAGGATTGGACCAATTCAGGATCAGAGTAAAGGGCATTAACACTACTGCTACCCATCTGTAAACCTACTACTTTACCAGCCAGATCAGCTTTGGTCTGTATAGGACTATTCATCTGTACCACTATTACCTGTCTATTGTTCATATAAGGGTCTGTAAAATTAATCTGCTTTGCCCTCTCTTCAGTAATAGTTAAGCCATTCCAGATAACATCAATCATGCCACTGCGCAGGCTTAAAATTACCCCATCCCAGTCAACAGGTTTAAACTCTACCTCTACACCCATTCTCTCGGCAGTTACTCTGGCCAGATCTATATCAAAACCTACCAGATTACCCTCTTCATCCCTGAAACCCATAGGTGCAAAGGTATCATCAAGGCCAACGACAAATTTACCTTTCTCCCTGATTTTATCCAGGGAATTATCACCTGCCATTACCATAAAACCTAAAACCATAATTAATGTTAGACTTAAAGCAAAAACCATAAACCTCTTCATCAAGCCACGCCTCCCTGACTTAAAATTTTCTATCCTCTCTTATTATACTTTATTACTTTACCGTTGTAAAGTACTAAATTAAAAAATATAAAAATTTCAAGAGGGCTCTTACAGCCCCCCTGTTTTAACACCCTTTAGATTTTAAAACGATTAATTGTCTCGGCCAGCTCATTGGCCATCTCGGCCAATTCATTGGAAGCATTGATTATTTCTTCTGTCGCTGCACCCTGTTCTTCACTGGCAGCAGCTACTTCTTCTGCATTACTGGCTGCATCCTGGCTTACAACCAGAACCTGATTGGATGCTTCAATTACCTTTGTACCAGTATCCTTTACCTTATCCGCCCTATTATAAATATCATTTATCTGTTCCAGTAATTTTTGGGCTAACATGTTTATCTTATTAAAAATCTTACCGGTTTCTCCAATATTTTTTACACTTTCATCTATAGAATCTGAGTTTTCCTCCATCTCATTTACCGCTCCAGTAATGCTATTTTGTATCTCTTTTATCAAAACACTGATTTTTTCTGTAGAATTCGAGGACTCTTCTGCCAAATCCCGGATTTCATCAGCTACTACACTGAAGCCTCTACCAGCCTCACCGGCTCTGGCTGCTTCAATGGCTGCATTTAAAGCCAGCAAATTGGTCTGTCCGGCAATACCATTTATTATATCTACTATGGCCTCTATTTCCTCTGATAACTTCACCAGAGAATTTATATTAGCTGCAACATCACGAAAATCCTTTTTGACATTTACTACTTTTTCTATTGTATCTTTTAAAGATTTATTACCTTCTTCTATGCTATCCATCACACCATTGGCAAATTCAACCATGGCCCTGGTGTTTTCTTCTACATCATTGATTTCCTTGATTAAAGTATTAATATAGCCTATGCTCTCTTCTACCTGGGCCGACTGTTCTTCTGCACCAGAAGCTACATTCTGCATGGCACCACTTACTTCCTGGGCTGCCAGGCCAACCTGTTCTCCAGAAGCAGACAATTCCTCACTGGAAGCAGCCACATGGTTGGCGATATTCATAATCCTGCCGATTATTGTTCTTAAAGATTCCAGCATATTATCCAGGGATTTGGAAAGAATTCCAATCTCATCTTTTGAATTATAAGCCAGAGGATTAACCTGTAGATTACCGCCAGCTACCTCCTGGGCCAGGTCTGTTGCTTTTAGCAATGGTCTGACCATCTGGCGGACATTAATTAAAATAATTAAGGTTACAATAACTAAAGTACTAATTAAAGATACAATAAATGAAATCCTTAAATTATTTATACTTCCCATAAATTCTGCAGTAGGCAATACTACATTGACTATATAATCATCATATTTAGCAAAATGGTTCAGGAGTTCTCTGCCTTCATAGAAATAAGTTACACTGCCATTTTCCTTCGCTATAATCTCTTTTCCCCAGCTAAAACTGTCAATACTTTTTCCTAGCATATTAGCATCAGGATAACTTAAAATTTTTCCTTTTAAATCTGTTATATATATGTATCCGTTTCTCCCATATTTTTCTGTTTGAGCTAAGGTAACAATATCTATTTGGTCAAATAATTCCTGCAGGGTCTTTGGTTCAACTCCTATTTGAACAATACCTTTTCTATCTGCCCTGGCAACTCCAACATATTTAAACAAAGTTTTATCTATCCCTCTTACCTAGGCATCCTGGGCCAGGACATCAATTTTATTATTCAATATATCCAGAAAAGGTCTTGATTGCTCATCGGAATAATAATCAAAACCTATAACGTTATTCATATTACTCCACTGAATTATTCCATTTTCATTTGATATATTTATTTCCTGGATATTTAGTTTTCTTGCCATGTCCCTTAACACATAATTATATTCTTCTTCCGGTATCACCGCCATATGCTCTGCAATTGCTTTTGCAACCATTATTAGATATCTATTTACAGCTTCTTCAGTAATCCGCGCATTCTCAATCCTGTCTTCCATCTTTCCTGTAATTTCTTCTATCTTTAATCTTGCTTCCTCTTCCACAGAATCAAGGATATAATTCTTGTGGGAAAAATAATTATTTAAACCATTTAGTGATATCCCCAAAATAATAATTATTAAAATCGGTATGGAAAACTTCCAATAAATTTTCTTGAACATTAAAAAATCCTCTACCTTTCTTATTTTTCATATTTTTTAACCTATAAAACAAAAAAACCTATAACTTATTAGCCATAGGATAGTGTTAAAACTATTCTCTGGCAACCTGGCAGTCATAGACAAAAGTCCTTAGACCCATGGCTTTGCGTCTCCGTCTTTCGAGCGGGTTTGCCTTTTGCAGATCTTATTTTATTTTTCGCATCACCTCTTTACATTACAAACAAAGTAATTATAACATGATTCGGTGAAACTTGTCCATTGGTTTTCTGAATTATTGAATTATAAATAAATATAAATATTCACATAAAAAGATTAATAAA
>ERZ773359.1226-NODE-1226-length-36209-cov-13.463019_pt1 | contig 36209 bp, 29 predicted proteins | sample MGYA00374955_ERZ773359 | MGnify/ENA primary metagenome ERZ773359 (study PRJEB29098, sample SAMN04486028) | biogas fermenter metagenome | study: EMG produced TPA metagenomics assembly of the Biogas fermentation microbial communities from Germany - Plant 4 DNA1...
ATTCAGGGGTGACGAATTTGGGGATGATAGAGACATTCAGGGGCAGGCTAAAAACGACTTAAAAGTCGCCGGTGTGGCGAATAAGAAAGGGGTTAATAAGGGGGATTCTTTCTCCTTTATAATTCTCTATCCTCTTGCGATAAGAGAGGAGTTCTCCATGGTGGTGGATAAGGAGCTCCTTTTAGTATCGGAAAAAAGCATGAACATTGGGGGAGAAAAATCTCCCCCAATGGTTTTTACAGGTTTTTATGCTTTTAATAGCACTTATAGCTTAACTTCTTCCTCTATTCTCTCCTTGCGGCGAAATTTTATTTCTCCATCTTCTAAATAAACCTCTATAACGTCGCCAGGCTGGAAAGTACCCCGAATCAACTCTCCGGAAAGAGGGCTTTCTATCTCCCGTTGAATCAGACGGCGAAGAGGTCGAGCCCCATAGTCAGGGTCATAACCTGCTTGAGCCAGATAATCTTTTACCTCCGGGGTAAGGACTATATCCATTCCTTGAGCTTGAAGCCGATTTCGCAAACGATTTATCATCAAATCCACGATTTTCTTTATTTCTTCTCTACCTAAGGGATCAAATACGATTATTTCATCAATCCTGTTCAAAAATTCCGGTTTAAAATGGTTTCGCACTTCTTCTAAAACTTTCTCTTTAGCCCGGCGCAAAGCCTCTTTATCTTTTTCCGGATCTATCCCCCGGAAGTAAGCACTTCCTAAATTAGAAGTCATAATGATAACTGTATTTGTAAAATCCACCGTTCTTCCCTGGCCATCAGTTAGTCTTCCATCGTCCAGTACCTGCAGCAAGATATTAAAAACATCAGGATGGGCTTTTTCTATCTCATCAAAGAGAATTACCTGATAAGGCCTTCTTCTTACTACTTCGGTTAGTTGCCCTCCCTCTTCATAGCCCACATATCCCGGAGGAGCACCAATCAAGCGGGAGACAGAATGTTTTTCCATATATTCAGACATATCAATACGTAAAATGGCATTCTCATCACCAAACAGAAAATCAGCCAAAGATTTAGCTAACTCGGTTTTGCCCACCCCGGTAGGGCCAAGAAAGAGGAAAGAACCCATAGGCCTTCTTCCTTCAGCAATACCTGCCCTGGAGCGACGAATAGCTTCTGCTACCGCTATAACTGCTTCATCCTGTCCCACTACTCTTTTGTGCAACTCTTCTTCCATGCGTAGCAATCTCTCTTTTTCCTCTTCCACCAATTTAGCCATAGGTATACCCGTCCAGGCAGATACCACCTCAGCGATGTCCTTTTCGCTCACTATTTCACTGAGCTCTCGTTCCCTCATCCATCGTTCTTTTTCTTCTTGATATCTCTTCTGTAGCTCTTCTGCCTCATCTCGCAGAGCAGCAGCCTTTTCATACTCCTGGGCCTGCACTGCTGCCATGCCTTCCTTAGCCAATTTTTGGAGTTCGTCTTCTAAGATTTTTATTTCCGAAGGGATACTCTCTATTTCTATTCTCTTTTTACTGGCCGCTTCATCCATCAAATCTATGGCTTTATCGGGTAAAAATCGTTCAGTAATATATTTACTGGATAGCTCAGAAGCAGCTTCTATAGCCTCATCACTGATTTTCACCCGGTGATGAGCTTCGTATTTGTCACGCAAACCTTTTAGTATCTCTTTGGTCTCTTCTGTAGATGGCTCTCCCACATATACCGGCTGGAAACGGCGCTCTAAGGCCGGGTCTTTTTCAATGTATTTTCGATACTCATCCAGAGTGGTGGCTCCAATACAGCGCAATTCTCCTCGAGCTAAAGCAGGTTTTAAAATGTTAGCAGCATCAATGGCTCCTTCCGCTGCCCCTGCCCCCACTACGGTATGAAGCTCATCGATGAAAAGAATGATTTTTCCTTCCGACTTCTGGACTTCCTCCAGAACCGCCTTCAATCTCTCCTCAAATTCTCCTCGGAACTTTGCACCGGCCAACAGCGCTCCCATATCCAGAGCAATTAGCTTTTTGCCTTTCAAGCTTTCCGGGACTTCCCCCTTAACGATTTTCTGAGCCAGTCCTTCTACAACAGCAGTTTTACCTACTCCCGGGTCACCAATTAAAACTGGATTATTTTTAGTACGACGGCTTAAAATCTGAATCACTCTTTTAATTTCTTCGTCTCTACCAATAACCGGGTCTAACTTCCCCTCCCGGGCTAACTGAGTTAAGTCTCTACCGTATTTTTCTAAGGCCATATATCTTTCTTCAGCATAAGGGTCATCCACTCTTCTCCTCCCCCTTATTTCCTGTAAAGCTCGATAAATTTTCTCTACATCTAACCCATGGGATTTAAGAATACGGCTGCTCGGCCCGCTTTCCTCTCGAGCCACAGCTATCAGGAGATGTTCTACTCCCACATAAGAATCTTTCAGCCTTTTGGCTTCTTCCTCAGCGTTATCTAAAACTGATTTTGCTCGAGGAGTAATATAGATTTGTATCTCCCCGCCTCCCTGGTAATAAACCTGAGGAAAACGCTGCAAAGCTTCTTCGACCTCTTGAGCTACAATCTGGGGATCAACTTTACATCTTTCCAGAATCTGGCCAGCTAATCCCTCTTTTTGCTTTAAGAGAGCTAAAAGAATATGCTCTACGTCCAGCTGATTATGATGGTGTTCCAATAATATATCTTGAGCTAAAGAGATAACTTCTTTAGCTTTTTCAGTAAATTGTTCAAACCTCATTTTATCTTCCTCCTTCACTCTTTAACTGGAGGTTCAGTATCAATTTTTTTATTTTTTTCTTCTAATTGTTTCTTTATGTCGTCTCTTTCTTTCTGCAACTCTTCTATCTGCTCAGTGAGCTTAAAAATCACTTCTACTCCTGCCAGGTTTATTCCTAAATCTTGGGTAAAAACCTTTATTTTTTTGATTTTCTCCACGTCTTCCAAACTATAAAGCCGAACATTACCCTCGCTACGACGGGGTTTGACTAACCCCCATTTTTCATAATTACGCAAGGTTTGAGGATGCAATTGAGTTATGCTTGCCACCTCTCTAATAAACAGGTATTGATCGGGTTTTTTCTCTTCTTCCATATCATCACCTTAAGTTCTCACCAAATGCTGACGAGGATTCTCCTTGCGCAGGGAAGATAATTCCTGCAATAATTTCTTTTCTTTGTCGGTTAAACCTCGAGGCACTACCACTTTAACTTTCACCAGCTGGTCTCCTCTTCCCCCTCCTTTAGTCCGGGGAAAGCCTAATCCTCGCAGGCGGAAGGTAGTCCCATTTTGAGTTTCAGGAGGAATTTTCATTTTGACCTTACCTTCTAAAGTGGGGACTTCCACCTCTGTACCTAAAGTCGCTTCGTAAATAGTAATTGGCAGTTCTAAAATGACATTATCCCCTTCCCGACGGAAAAAGGGATGGGGTTTTACCCGGACTCTCAAGTACAGGTCTCTTCCTCCCAGTATCTGGGGAATTCTCAACTTCGTACCATCACTTACTCCAGGGGGAATGGTAACATTTACCTTCCGAGATTTCTTTTCTACCCCCCTTCCTCCACACCTTCGACATAGTTTCCCCTCACTATTTCCACCCGTTCCTCCACAACTGGGGCATATTTCTTCATATTCTACTTGTATAATTCGGTCTGTTCCTTTAAAACTTTCCTCAAAAGAAACCTCTACCTCACTCTGTACTTCAGAAGGTGCTTCCCTTCTTACTCCTTCGTCTTGAGTATAAAAACGGGAGCTCCGTTCCCGGGAGGCTCGACGAGTTCCTCCTAATAAATCACCGAATATAGTCTTAAAGAAATCGCTGAAATCTCCAACTTCAAATTCTTCCTCAAAAGTGGTATAAGTGGGCCCTCCCCCATATCTTCTATAAAAATCATTCCAGAACTCGTCAGTATTCTGTCTTCCATAACTACTCCAGGCCGATCCTAACTCATCATATCTTTTCCTTTTTTCCGGATCACTCAATACTTCATAGGCTTCATTGATCTCTTTAAATTTTTGTTCCGCCTCTTTGTTGCCAGGATTGAGATCTGGATGATACTGACGAGCCAGACGTCGATAGGCTTTTTTTATCTCTTTTTCATCAGCTTCTCGAGAAACTCCCAAAATTTTATAGTAATCTTTGAATTCCAATTTTCATCACCTCTGGGGGTGGGAGTTTTCCACCCCCAGAACTATTTCACCTCTTTTACTCTACCTGAACGTTTACTTTCCTTGGTCTAGCAGCAGAAGATTTAGGTAAATGGATCTCTAAAACTCCATTTTTATAAGTGGCTGATACTTTGTCCACTTCTACAGGTACCCGGAGGAGAAAAGAACGGTTGAATGGGCCAAAAATTCGCTCCTGTCGCAAAAATTTCTCCCCTTCTTCCGGTGCCTTTCTCTCCCCTTTAATGGTTAGCTGGTCTCCTACCACGGTAATATCCACTTCTTTTTCATCTATCCCGGGTAAGTCAACGAACAGCACAAACTCCTCCTCTTCTTCTTTCACATCTACAGGAGGAAGCCAGCTTCCCACGGTAGTTTCTTTCCCCCTACGAGGAAAAGAACTCCCTAAAACACGGTTAATTTCCTCCTGCAGTTCAACTAAATCCCGAAAAGGATCCCAACGATTAATAGCCATTTTATCTTACCTCCTTTGACCTTTCTTGACCTTGCAAAGCAATTATAAAAGAAGCCCATAATTTTGTCAAGAATAGTCAAACACCACCGAAAATCATAAGCCCAGTTCCTCTTTTTTAGTCTGCATGGCAGAAAGAGCGATTTCCAAAAACTCCTCCAGAGAGAGACCTAAACTTTCTATGCTTTTCATTGCTTCTCTGTTAGCCCCTCGAGCAAAACTTTTTTCCGAAAAACGATTAAGAAGAAAAGAAAGGTCTAAACTCTCCAGCTTCTTTTCCGGATGTATGAGGGCACAGGCTACGATAAAACCACTTACCGGATCTACAGCATAAAGAGCTCTCTCCATAGGAGACTCAGGCCTAATACCAGTGGCTTCGGGGTTATGAGCCTGAACTGTTCTGATTACTTCTTCAGGAAGACCTGCTTCTTTGAGTATTTCGGCTCCCCACCTCCCGTGCTCTGCGGGTTCATCTTTAGTTTTTTCATAATCTATATCATGCAAAAGTCCGGCCAAAGCCCACTCTTTTTCGTCTTCTCCCAGACGACGGGCTAAAAACTGCATAACGACCTCACAAGCTATACTGTGTTTCAAAAGATTATGATTTTTCAAGTGTTCTTTCAGTAAAACCCAGGCTTCTTCTCTTTCCATTTTACTTGCTCAAATAATCCGAAGGATTAAGACATTTACCATTTTTCCTCACTTCAAAGTGAACATGATAGGTAGTAGCGTTTCCCGTCATCCCCACTCGAGCAACAGCGTCTCCCTGGTTTACTTTTTGTCCTTTATTAACCAGATTAACTGAATTATGAGCATACAAAGTTTGCCAGCCATCTTGATGGTCAACTATTACTACTCTACCATATCCATTCATCCACCCGCTAAAAGAAACTACACCACTGCGAGAAGCTTTAATCAGCGTACCTGAAGGAGCTAAAATGTCAATCCCGGAGTGAAGCCTTCCTCCCCGCATACCAAAAGAAGAAGAAACTCGACCAGAAACAGGCCAGAGGAAAGAACTACTGGCCTTTTCATAATTTTGAGGAAGGTGAGAAGGTATGCGAATACTTTGCCCTATTTGCAAAGTGCTTTTCTCATTAAGATTGTTGACTTTCATTAAATCCTGCAGGGAAACTTTATAACGACGGGATATTCCCCATAACGTGTCTCCCGACTGTATCCGATAAACTTCATAGCTTTCTTTTTTCGCTGGAGGAGAAGAAGAAGCAGAAGAAGCAACACGAACCTGGGGAATAGTAAGTTTCATACCAATGGAGAGAATGCTATCAGGAGTGAGATTATTGGCTTTCATAATGGAGTCCATATCCACCCCATAAAGGCGGGATATCAACCACAAGGATTCTCCCTTTTCCACCGTGTGGGTAACATTAGAGGAGGTAACAGTAGTGGTGGTGGTTTCTTTTCTCGAAGAAGATGAAGAGGGCAAAATAATTTTCTGTCCTACTCGAAGGACAGATTTCTCCGAGAGACCATTAGCTGCAAGAAGAGAAGAAAGGGGAATGTTAAACTGACGTGATATCCCCCAGAGAGTGTCTCCCGCCTTAATCTGGTAAATTGCCTCTTCAGTTCCTTCTTCTAATTTAATTTTCTGTCCTATCCGAAGGGTAGATTTTTCCGTAAGGTTATTAAGCTTCAAAAGTTTTTCGATAGGTATCTGGTAACGGCGAGATATGGCCCAGAGAGTGTCTCCTTGTTCTACTACGTGGTAACTACTTGCCCAGGCAGGAAAAATCCAGGTGTTGATTAAAAACAGAAAAAGGAAAAGAAGCTTTCTTTTTAACCCCATTACAATCTCCTCCTTAAAGCCAGTACTAATTTTTTTCCGTTTAGCTCCCATTCTTTGCTAATTATTTCTCTTTCTCCATCACCACATAAAGAAAGAGAAGAAGCTAAAACCTCGTCTTGAATCAAGGAACTATATTTTTCTATTAAATCTATCCATTCCGGGTCAGTTCCTTCTCTGACTTCTAATTCAATTCGGTCTTCTACTTCCAAGCCGGCTTCTTTGCGCCAGATTTGGATGGCATGTATTAAATCCCTTACCATCCCTTCCTCCTGGAGCTCCTGGTCTAAGAAAGTATCTAAAATAACCGCGTATTCTCCTTCACTTTCTACCGCAAGACCTTCTCGAGCTTGCAACTCTAACTCTACTTCTTCTCGCTTTAGTATAACCTCTTCTCCTTCTAAAAGTAAAGACACCTCTCCCATTTCCCAGAATTGTCGACTTTTGTCTTCTTCCAAATTTTTTAATAACCGGGCTATTTCCTTTACTTTTTGACCATATCGAGGACCTAAAATGGAAAAACGAGGTTTCAGAGAAACAGTAACCTCTTCAGGAAGATGAGAAATCCATTCTATCTCTTTAACATTTAATTCTTCTTGAATAATAGAGGTAAAAGGAAGGGCCCGTTCTCTTTCTTTCTCCTGGGGAACTACCATAATCGCTTTTCTGAGAGGCTGTCTCAGTTTGATATTCACTTTATTACGAACCGAACGACCTAAATTGGTAAGCTTCCTTGCTACCTCCATAGCCAATAGTAACTCCCTATCTATGCTTTCTTCCTCTGGTAGAGGATAGTCCTCCAGATGAACGCTTTCTCTTTTTCCCCGAGCATCAGCTTCCAGAGTTTGGTAGAGTAACTCAGCAGTAGCAGGAATAAAAGGAGCTAAAAGTCGGGTTAAACTGGTAAGAACTTGATAAAGAGTGTGATAAGCGCTGACTTTATCTTCGTCTTTTTCCGCTTTCCAGAAACGGCGACGAGAGCGCCTGATGTACCAATTGCTTAAATCTTCTATTACAAAATCTTCTATAGCTTTACTCGCTCGAGAGACTTCATAGTGGTCTAATGAATCTCGAACTTCCTTTATCAGTTCTTGCAAGCGAGATATAATCCACCGATCAAAAACACTTCTTTTTTCCAGAGGCAAAAAAGAAGAAGTTGGTGGCTCAAAACCATCAATATTAGCGTAAAGAATAAAGAAGTTAGTTACATTCCATAAGGTATCAAAAAATTTACTGAGAACTCCTCTTATCGCCTCTTTTCCGAATCTCTTGGGCACCCAGGGAGGAGAAACAGAAAAAACATACCAGCGCAACGCATCAGCTCCATAGTCCTGAATCAAATCCCAGGGGTCAACCACATTTCCCACGTGTTTGCTCATTTTTTGCCCTTTCTCATCCAGCCCCAGCTCGGTAACCAAACAATTGCGATACGCCGGACTATTAAAAAGAGCAGTAGCTAAAACATGAAGACTATAAAACCATCCCCGGGTCTGGTCTATGGCCTCACAGATAAAGTCAGCAGGAAAACTTTGTTGAAATTCTTCTTCATTCTCAAAAGGAAAGTGAAGTTGCGCTACAAACATTGCTCCAGAATCAAACCAGCAGTCAACTACTTCTGGCACTCTTTCCATAACTCCTCCACATTGAGGGCAAGAAAGAGTAATTCTATCCACGTAGGGGCGATGCAATTCGATTTCTTCTATTTTTTCTCGTGATCTGTTCTTTAACTCTTCTATGGAACCAATAGCTTCTTTAAAATTGCAATTTTTGCATTGCCAGATATTGAGAGGTGTTCCCCAGTATCTCTCTCGAGATAGAGCCCAATCCACTACGTTGGATAAGAAATCTCCAAATCTCCCCTCTTTAATGTGAGAAGGATACCAGTTAATTTTTTGGTTATTTTCTAACAATGCATCTCGAAAAGAAGTAGTTCTAATAAACCAGCTTTCCTTAGCGTAGTAGAGTAAAGGAGTATCACACCTCCAGCAAAAAGGATAAGAATGCCGGTAAGTTTCCTTTTTAAATAACTTCCCTTTTTCTTCTAAATAATCAATAATCAAAGGGTCAGCGTCCTTTACCCACATTCCTTGCCAGGGAATAATTTCCTCTCCATATTTTCCATCTCGTCTTACTGGTTGCAAGAGGGGAAGATCTTCTTGCTGAGCTAACTGCAGGTCATCTTCACCAAAAGCAGGAGCAATATGGACTACTCCAGTACCTTCTTCCGTGGTGACAAAATCGGCAGAAAAAACTTCATATCCTTTCTCTGCCACTACGAAATCCAGCAGGGGTTCGTATTTTATTCCTACTAATTCCTCTCCCCGATATTTTCTGATTACTTTATAATGGGTATCTTCTCCCAGTAGGCGATAAAAGCTATCTTCGCTAAGGATATAATGTTCACCGTTTTCCTCATTGACCACTTCCAGGTAATTAATATTCTTACCTACTGCGAGAGCCACGTTGGCTGCCAGAGTCCAGGGGGTGGTAGTCCACACCAGAAAATAAGTTTTTTCTCTATCCCGAAGGGCAAACTTAACATAAAGCGAAGGGTCTTCCGTTTCCTGGTAGCCCAGAGCTACTTCATGGCTGGAAAGAGAAGTCCCACAACGAGCACAGTAAGGCAAGACCTTATGCCCTTCATATAGTAATCCTCTCTCCCAGAGTTCTTTTAGCACCCACCACAAAGTCTCAATGTATTCATTACTACAGGTAATGTAGGGGTGCTCCAAATCCATCCAGATACCCAATCTCTCGGTTAGCTTTTCCCATTCTTTAATATACTTAAAAACACTTTCTTTGCACTTTTCATTAAATTTATCCACTCCATAGCGCTCAATATCCGGTTTTCCCGAAATTCCTAATTCTTTTTCTACTTCCAGCTCTACCGGAAGACCATGGGTATCCCAGCCTGCTCGGCGAGGAGCATAATAACCGCACATAGTCCGATAACGAGGAATCAAATCCTTAATGCTGCGACCGATTACATGGCCGGCATGAGGATAACCATTAGTAGTAGGAGGACCTTCGTAGAAAGTAAAACGGGGTGAGCCCTCTCTTTGTTTTAGGCTCTTTTTAAATATATCTCTGTTTTTCCAGAATTCTAAAATTTCTTCTTCTTTTTGGGCCAAACAAGAAAGCTTGCCCAGAGCTTTAAACATTAATCCTCACCTTCCTACTTTTCTCGATAGACTTTTACTGCTTGATAACTACTTGTTGACTTCTATTGGCTCTACTAAAAGGTAGGGAAGCAAAATTCTACCCCCTATCCAGCGACTATCCCGAGAAATTTCTTTAAGGTTAAAAAGAGCCTGGTAAGTATTTCCACTGATCATCACATCTTTCACCCGCCCCTGAATTTCTCCTCCTTTAACGTAAAAACCCAGGTGGACATTACAGGAGAAATAACCTGAGGCAACATTGCTCTGTCCCAGACCTAAAACACTATCCACTATCAAACCTTCTTCCAGCTCTCCTATTAAAGTGCTACTATCCCGCAAACCATTCTTAACCCGGAGAGAGGAAAATCCCGGTTCGGGTAAATCCCGGTAGGAACCGCGAAAACCGTTTCCCGTGGGTTTAATTCCCTTCTTTGCTGCGCTCCATAAATCCCAGAAAGCGCTTTCCACCTTTCCCTTGTTAATTAGATATTTCTGAGCCCTGGTCATGATTCCTTCATCATCAAAAGGACAGGAGCCCAGAGCCCAGGGCTCTTGTATTTCTTCTAAAGAAAAAAGAGAGGAAAATATTACTTTCCCTTCTTTGTCCTCCAGAGGCGACCTTCCAAATACCCAATTTTTACCATTTAATCCATAAAAGAGAGCAACAAGTAAAACCAGACTACCAGAAGGAGTGAAAACTACCGGGTACTTCCCACTGTTTAAATCAGCCACTCTTTGAGAGAACTCCAGCTTGGAAACTATCTCCTGCACTAAACCTTCTACATCAATATCCCGGCTGCCCCAGCTTCTTTCCGCATAAACTTCTAAAATATCCCCTTCCCTGGTCTGATTGGCACTTACCCCTACTCCAAAAAATGTTCGGGCAAACTTCAATTCTTCTTCATGATGATTCAAAAGAGACTTTTCTTCCCTCCCAGCACTGATAACTACATCTACCAGAGCCTGGGGACACTCTTTCCTTATTCGGGAAAGAATATAATCTCCCAGCTCTATCATCTCTTGAGCATCTAAATTTTCCACCCGGGGGTCAACAAAATCTTCCCATTCCCAGGTAGATGGATAAGTAGGAATAGAAAAATCTACCCTGTCCCCTAACTGGCTAACTTCTAAAGCTTTCTCTACAGCCTCTTGAGGATTCAAAAGACGATTAAAAGCGTAAAATCCTAATTTCCCCTCCGGATTAATTGCTCGCAGGCCATAACCTTCTCTCTCTTCCTTTTTATATCCTTGAAAGGAATTAGCTTCATAGTTTACTTCCTGGCTGAAGATTCGGTGAGTAAATAAATCACCAGGTATACCCTCTTTTTTAAGCAAGCTCACTACTTCAATCATTATGGCTACCTCCCACCAGAACTTCTCTCAACCGTATGTGCGGACTTCCTGTAGGAGTAGGAAGTCCTATCTGTCCACCTTTCCCACATCCCCCCACTTCTGTCCAGCGAAAATCATCAGCAACTGCATCTATTTTATCCAGAGTTTGAAATAAATTTCCACTCAATACCACATCTTTAACTAACTCCTTTATTTTACCCTTTTCAATCAAGTAACCATAAGCAGCAGAAAAAGTAAATAGCTCGAGAGCAGTATTCCCTCCAATATACTCTACCGCATACAGCCCTCGTTCTATATCAGAAAATAAATCCTCCCGAGAAGCTTCCCCTGCTTCTATAGCCGTATTGGTCATCCGTACTATGGGAGGAAAACGATAGTTAATGGTCCGGGCATTACCGGTTACCTCTTCGTGCATGAGAAAAGCGGTTTCACGGGAATGGAGTCTCCCATCCAGGTGACCATCTTTAATAAGATAGGTTCTGCCTGTAGGTATACCCTCATCATCATAAGGAGAAGATCCTCGCAAATTATCCAGGCTTCCGTCATCAAAAACGTTCAACACTGACGAGGATACTCTTTTGCCTTTAGCCATTATTCTTTTCAGCTCTTCATTGCGATAAAGAGTGTCAGATTCACTAAGATGTCCAAATGCCTCGTGAATAAAAACCCCGGCAAGAACTGGATCTAAAATCACATCATACACTCCTCCCGAGAAAGAAGGAGCTTCCAGAAGAAGAACAGCTCTTTGTCCTACCTCCTGAGCCAGGGTTTCCTGATTCTTAACCAGCTCAAATCCTGCTTTGCCCGCTACTCCATTCCTGTATATCTCTATGTTATCTTCCTTTCTTGCCGTAGCCACAAAACTCACGCTTATGTCAGGCTCTTCCAGGTAAATTAAAGAACCATCGGAGTTAGCTAAATAAATCTGCCGAAATTCATCCCGGTATTCTACTAAAGAACTTACCAAAAAAGGAGAAGTTTCTCTCAAAACCTGATCATACAAGAGAAGAAGAGAGGTTTTATCTTCAAGGGATTTAAAACGAAAGTCATCGGGAAGAGTAACCTTGTGTTCATCCCGAACTGGCGCTCTTCTTACCACTTCAATATTGCTTTGAGGCAAGAGAGAAGCGCCAGCTATAGCTTTTTCTACCTTATCTTTCAAGTCATCCCATCGCTGAAAACTTTCAAACCACCAGCTACCTCGAGGAGCAAGGAGGCGGATGTAACCTCCCTCATCCGTCCCCACTCTTATCCTCTCCACTACCCCATTTTGGACTCGGATAGTGGTAGAAAAAATATTTTCCAAGCGGATTTCCATATACTCCCCCTTCCGGGGAAGGCGAATCAGCTCCTCCAGAACTTCCATCATGGCTGGCTTTCTCCACCTGTCTCTCCAGGAATTTCTGACTGAGGAGTTGTTTCCTTAGGAAGGTTTTCTTCTATTATTGCGATTTCTGCCTGGCTTTTTAGCTCTTCAATTAACTTTTCAAAAGCCTCTTGTTGTTTTTGAGGAAGAAGGCGGTTAGATATTTCTCCTTTTACCTCATCTACCTCCTTAAGACGAGGGTCAATGTGCTCTTCTACCAGAAAAATATGAAAACCATAGCTGGTTTCCACAATATCACTAAATTTGCCTGGAGCAAGGTCGAAAAGAACTTTTTCTAAATCAGGGTCCAGGTCTCCTCTTTTCAGATAACCCATTTCTCCTCCCTGCCGAGCATCGGGAGATTCTGACTTTTCCATCGCTACTTCTTCAAACGGCCTGCCAGATTGTAATTCCTGCAAAACCTCCTGCGCTTTCTCCTCAGTAGAGGTCATAATGTGTTTAGCCTTAACTTGCTCCGGTTCAGTATAAAGAGAAGGGTTAGAAGTATACTCTTTTTCGATTTCTTCATCGGTTACCTGCACTTTGTCTATTATCTCTCTTTTAATCAACTCCTGGACTAAAAGCTGCCGCTTGATATCCTCTAATCGTTTTTGAATAACCGGATCATCTTCTAAACCCAGCTTTTTAGCTTGTTGAGCTAATAAAGTTTCTCGAATTAACTGCTCTAAAAGATCCTTAATACCCCCTGGAAACTGGACTCGATAAACTTCTGGAAGCGCATCCCAGATTTCCTGTAAATCCTCAAGATAAATAGGTTCCCCGTTTACCTCAGCCACTACGGTTTTTTCGCTACTTTCTTCCTGAACTTCCTGAGTTTCCTGAACTTCCTGAGTTTCCTGAGCTAATGCCCCCCACCCTAAACTCAAAATCAGAACTAAAACCACTGACCAAAGAATTGCTCGCTTCTTCATCAAGATTTGTCTCCTTTCTTTTTGGCTTCTCCCTGCAAAGCATGAAGGGAAAAAGTTTCTTCTAAAACATCGTTCTTTTTCTTTTCTTCCTCCTCACTTTTAAAGCTCAATAAAAGAACTAACTTATCGTCTACCTCTTTCAAACTTTCTTGTACTTTACTAACTAAATAATCCAGATCCTTCAACCTTTCATTAAGCACCCAGAAAAGCAGAAGTCCATACAGAACCACCACGATTAACAAAATACCCAGAAGCAATTTCTCTACCTCCCGTCTACCTCAGATCAGGACCTCGCCACTTTTAAGCTCTTTTCTCTCACCGAAACGCTCTTCTTTTATCCCTATACCTATAAGACAATTACGGTGTATAATAACACGAGGAGGGATTTCACTCCCCTTCCCCACTAAATTAACTCCCCAATCTAAAAGCTCAGGACGAGCCTCATTGGGGGTAAAATCATCTCCATAGCCAATAATGGCTTCTCGTCCTACCACTATATTTTTATCTAAAATACTTAAATTTATTTTAGCCCCCTCTTTTACTACTGTATTATTGAAAATAATTGAATCTACTACTTCTGTTCCTTCTTCCAGTATTACCCCGGGGAAAATCACAGAATTAACCACTTTCCCCTTAATTACCGCCCCTTCTCCAATTATACTGGACGATATATCTGCTTTTTCCAGAGTGTGGGTAGGAGGATAGTGACCCCGATTGGTAAAAACCATCCAGTCAGGATTATAAAGATTAAAAGCAGGTAAGGGTTCTAAAAGATGCATATTAGCTTCCCAGTATGCTCTAACTGTTCCTGCGTCAAACCAGGGGTCATTGTAGAAATAGGCTTGCATTTTAGCTTTCCCTACATTTTCGACTATGATATTACGAACCAGGTCAAACTTTCCCTCCCGAGCATTGCTTATCAATTTTTCTACTAAAAATTCCATCCGAAAAACGTATATACCCATAAAAGCAATATCAGTGCGAGGAGAAAAAGGTTTTTCTTCAAATCCGGTAATCCAGTTGTCTCCGTCTACTTCCATGATACCAAAACGGGGAGCATCCTTTTTATCTACCCGGGTAGCCACCAGGGTCACATCAGCATCTCTTTCTAAGTGATAAGAATACAAAGGGTTATAGTCCATCAGATAAGCGTGGTCACCAGAAAGAACTAAAAGATGAGCTATCTTCTTGCGACTTAAGATATTGAGGTTTTGATAGATGGCATCTGCTGTTCCTCGATACCAACCCTTAGCTGTTCTACTCAAGTAGGGTTGCAAAAACTCTATCCCTCCTTTCTTCCGGTCCAGATCCCAGGGGCGTCCCACCCCGATATGTTCAATAAGAGAACGAGGCTGATATTGAGTAAGGACACCAACATCATAGATACCCGAATTTACACAGTTACTGAGAGGAAAGTCGATAAGACGGTAACATCCTCCGAAAGGAACAGCCGCTTTTGCCCTTTCCACTGAAAGAACACTCAAGCGATCTCCTTTTCCACCTGCCAGAATCATAGCATATTTAATAGACAAATTCCTCACCTAACTCTTATCTTTTATAAATTGGCGAAGAGCTTTCGCCGCTTTTTCTGGAACCACCGGATTAATGTAAAATCCCGTACCCCACTCAAATCCTGCCATCTTGCACAAGGAAGGTAAAATCTCCAGGTGCCAGTGGTAGTAGTCTGCATAATTTTCCGAGGAGCGGGGATAAGGCGCCACATGTAGAATAAAATTGAAAGCCGGGTCATGAAGAAGGGCTTTAATTGCAGAAAGAGCTATCTTCAGAATGCGAGCAAGGCTTTGTATTTCCTCTTCTTCTATCTCTGAGAAAAAAGCACAATGACGCTGGGGAAGAATCCAGGTTTCATAAGGAAAACGAGCAGCATAGGGAACAAAAGCCATAAATCCTTCCTCTTCCCAGACCAATCGTTCCTTTTTTCTTTCTTCTTCCAGAAGAGAACAGAAAAGACACCTTCCTTCTTCCTCGTAAAATTCTCTTGCTCTTTTTAATTCTTCCTGCACTTTTTTAGGAATAACGGGTGTAGCAATTAACTGAGAGTGAGCGTGAGGTAGAGAAGCTCCTGCTTTTTCACCTTGATTCTTAAAAATCAAACAATAACGCAGGCGAGGGTCTTCTCCCAGCTCTCTCATTCTCTCTCGGTAAACCCGGAGTACCTCTTCTATTTGTTCCAAGGGAAGGTCAACCAAGTCCAAATAGTGGTCAGGAGTTTCTATTATTACCTCGTGCACCCCAAAGCCACTCATCCTCTCGTAAAATCCATCGATATATTGATGCAAGGGCTCACACGGTAAAAGAGCAGGAAATCTATTAGGCACCACCCTCACCCTCCAGCCTCTCTCATTGGGGAGAGTATCTTTTTCCCGGATGCTGAATACTTCCGGAGGAGTACAAGACTCTCTACCCGGGCAAAACACACAGGGAAAAGAACTTTCCCTTTCCCAACCTTCGCCAAACTGATAAGGCTTGGTTCCTCTTTCCTCGGCAACAATGACCCATCTCCCTACTACTGGATCTTTTCTAAACTCCGGCATCTAAAAATTACCGTTCTCCTCTCAAGGAATCCATTCTTCATTTCCTTCCAAACTTTGTAAGAATCGCACTAAAAGCTTAATAGCATGTTCCAGATCTTCTAAATCCACTATTTCTCCTGGAGTGTGCATATAACGGTTAGGGATACCAATCAACCCTGTAACTACTCCTTCTCGAGTAATCTGAATGACATTAGCGTCAGTCCCTGTAGCCCGGGATTCAGCTTGCACCTGGTAAGGGATACCTCCTTCTTTGGCTATATTTACCATCCGCTGCCAGAGACGAGGATTTATATTGGGACCTCGAGAAATCACCGGACCCTTACCTAAAGCTATTTCTCCCACTTTTCTTTTGTCTATGTCCGGGCAATCAGAGGCAAAAGTAACATCAATGGCAATACCTATATCTGGAGCTATACCGAAAGCACTGGTTTTGGCTCCTCGCAGTCCTAACTCCTCTTGCACCGTGCTCACTCCATAGACAGCACAGTGTAATTTATCTTTTTCGAGACAGCGTAGCACTTCTCCTACTATAAATGTTCCCACTTTATCATCGAAGCCTTTCCCTGCTACTCTCCCTCCCAGAAGGGGTTCAAAACCCGCATCAAAAGTTATGGGATCACCTACAGTAACTTGCTTCAAAGCTTCTTCTTTGCTTTGAGCACCAATGTCTACCCATTGTTCTTCAATTTTGGCCACCTTTTGTCGATCTTTCTCTTCCAGAAGATGGATAGGTTTTTTGCCTATCACCCCCGGTATCGCTCCTTCTGATGTATGAACGAGCACTCTTTTCCCGGGAAGAATATGAGCATCGATTCCCCCCACCGTAGAAAAATAAATATATCCCTGATCGTTTATATATTCTACCATCATTCCTATCTCATCACAGTGGCCAGCCAGCATAACTTTGACTTTTCCTTCTGGATTGACTACCCCAAAAGCATTACCATGAACATCCTTGTAACATTGGTCTACTCGATCTCTAATTCGCTCCAAAAAAACTTGTTGCACTTTCTCCTCAAAACCGGAAGGACTGGGCGTATTAATCAGATTTTTAAGAAAATCTATCTGGTCTTTCTCCATAATGTTTTACTTACCTCCTCAATTTTGAATTTCTACTAACTCTTCTTTAACTAAAGCTAAATCCAGAACTTGGTTTACATTTTCTACCAGGAGAAAATTCATTGTTTTTTTAACTTCCTCTGGCACTTCCTGTAAATCTTTCTCGTTTTCCCGGGGGAGGATTACCTCTCTAATCCCTGCCCGATAAGCAGCTAAAACTTTTTCTTTTATTCCGCCAACAGGTAATACTTTGCCAGTAAGAGTAATTTCCCCGGTCATAGCCACATCATGACGAACAGGTACTCGAGCCAGAGCAGAAATCATAGATACTACCATGGTAATTCCTGCTGACGGCCCATCTTTGGGAATAGCACCAGCAGGAACATGCACATGAATATCGTTCTTCTCATAAAAATCAGGAGGAATATTCCACTCCTGTGCTCGAGCCCGGACACAGGAAAGAGCAATTTTAGCTGACTCCTGCATAATTTCTCCCATGTTTCCAGTCAAAAGAAGATTTCCCTTACCCGGTAAAACCACTGTCTCTACAAAAAGTATTTCTCCTCCACTTTCCGTCCAGGCTAAACCCGTCGCCACTCCTATTTCATCTTTCCCTTCCATCACCTCATCCAAAAATCGGCGAGGGCCTAAAAATTCTCTTAGCTTTTCCTCATCTACCACAAAAGGACCCTGAGCCCCCTGAGCTACCTCTTTAGCTATTTTTCGGCAAATAGTAGCAATACTTCTCTCCAAATTCCGCACTCCTGCTTCTCGAGTGTATTCTCTGATTATTTTCTGAATAATATCTGCTTCTATGATGACATCCTGGGGTTGAAGACCATTCTCCTCGCATTGTTTAGGTATAAGATATCGCTGAGCAATGGCTATTTTTTCTAAATCGGTATAGCCAGAAAGAAAAATAACTTCCATCCGATCTAAAAGAGGAGGAGGAATGGTATCCAAAACGTTGGCAGTAGCAATAAACATAACTCGAGAAAGGTCGAAAGGAACACCCAGATAATGGTCTACAAAAGCATAATTTTGCTCCGGGTCTAAAACTTCCAGAAGAGCAGAAGCAGGATCTCCTCTAAAATCCATACCTATCTTGTCCACTTCATCGAGCATGAAAACCGGATTATTAGTTCCTGCTTTCCTGATACCTTGAATTATTCTCCCCGGCAACGCTCCCACATAAGTACGGCGATGACCACGAATTTCCGCCTCATCTCTTATTCCTCCCAAGGAAATACGCACAAAGTTTCTTCCCAAAGCCCGGGCAATAGATTTCCCCAAAGAGGTCTTCCCCACTCCCGGAGGACCAACAAAACAAAGTATCGGTCCTTTAATATCTCTTTTTAACTTGTATACCGCCAGATATTCTAAAATTCTTTCTTTTACTTTTTCTAAATCATAATGGTCTTCATCTAATATTTTTTTAGCTAAATCTATATCTAAGTTATCTTCGGTGCTAACGTTCCAGGGAAGTTCGATTATCCAGTCTAAATAGTTTCTAATTATCGGGTATTCAAAAGAATTAGGAGAGAGGCGAGAAAGTCTCTCTATTTCCTTTTCTGCCTCTTTACGTACCTCAGGGGGCAGATCCAGACTTTCCAACTTTTCTCTCAGTTCCTTAATTTCCAGGCTTTTTTCATCTAATTCTCCCAGTTCTTGCTGAATGGCCTTTAATTGCTCTCGCAGAAAATATTCTCTCTGAGTTTTAGCCATTTCCTGCTGAACTTGAGATTGAATGCGGCTACCAATCTGCAGAATTTCTAACTCTCGAGTGAGGTAAAAGCTTAACCTGGTAAGTTTAGTAGATAAATCGGGAGCAGCCAGAAGCTCCATTTTGCTTTCCACATCCAGGTTAAGATTGGAAGCTATAAAATTGGCCAAACGAGAAGGTCTCTTAATATTTAGAGCTGTTACAAAAGCTTCACGGGGAAGATAAGGAGCTAATTCCACTACCTGCTGGAAAAGGCTCACCACATTTCTTATCAGAGCTTCTATCTCGTCAGAGTGCACTTCTTCTTCTTTTATTACCTCTATCTTAGCTACCGGATAAGGCTCCCACCTTATCCATTCCTTAATTCGAAACTTAACCAGACCAAGAATTAAAACCTGTACTGCATTATCGGGAAGTTTGATAAGACGAGAGATTTTTCCTATAACTCCTACATCATAAAAATCTTCCGGAGAAAGCTTTTCTCCCTTTGCTTCTCCTCGTAGCGAAACCACTCCCAGGATTTTTTTATCTAAAACCGCATCATTTATCAGTCTTACCCATGGTTCTCCCGTTACTACCCAGGGCAAAGCAATTTCGGGGAAAAGGACGTTATCTTTCAGGGGTAGAATAGATATTTCTTCAGGAAATTCATTTTCTTTGTTTTCTTCTGAAGAAGGAGAATTTCCCAGAAAATTAGCACTTTCTTCTTCTTCCATCAATCCTTCTTCTAAAATAAACCAGGCATTACTCCATTCCATCTCTATATCTCCTGAGTTATGGAAATTTTTCTTTCCCGAATATTTTTTAATCCTTCAATGATCAAAAAACCATCGGAGTATTTAGCTCTAACTTCCTCTACCTCTTCTGGTAAGTTAACTTCTCGATAGAAAGGACCGAAACGAATCTCCATCAAATGGTAAGCCTCCTTAGAGGAATAAGGCAGCTCTTTTCTTTGCCCTTTCACAGTAAGCTTTTTCCCTTCTATTATTACTTCTACCTCTTGAGGAGAAACACCGGCCAATTCTATTACTATCACCACATGCTGAGGGGTTTCAAAAATATCACAGTATGGCACCCAGGTTTCTTCCCCAAATTCGGTAAATCCTACTTTCCCCTCAGAGATATGTTTCATAAACTTCTGCATCTCTTTTTGAAAATAATTAATTTCTTCCCACCAATTATTAAAGTCTTTTTTCATAAGTTCCTCCTAAAACACCACCAATAATCTCTGCAAATGATAAAGTCCCTGAGAAGATTCTACTTCTATCCGTAATAAATTATTGCCCAACTTTAAATAATCAGCGATGTAAATCATCTGAGCTTCAGAGGGAGAAACCATTCCTTCTGCAGCTCTACCTGAAAAAATCAATTGGTCATTGAGAATAATTTTAAGAAATACCTCATCCTGGGCTTTACCCCAGAGATATAAAGCTCCCAGATGAAGAGGCTGGGAAAGAGAAAATCCTACCTCTATGAATTCTCCATCGAGCAAAGAAAGAACCCAGGCAGGATTAACCGCGTAACCAGAGAGCAATTCCCCCCAATAAGTTAAATGCTCAAAATTAGTATAAGGCTCACCGGAGGTAAAGTCGAGAAAATACAATCCCTCTTTAGGATAAACTTCCAATCCGCTTATTGTGCCGTAGGCATAATCTTCTGAGGGAAGGAGATTCTTCACCCCGGCGAAAGACACTTTGACTTCCACCGTTTCTTGCCCCGCCACTTTAGGAGCATATAAACGATTGGTGGTTATACCCGCCTCATCGGTGTAAGTTATCTCTTGCTCCCAGCTACCAATACTCGCTTCCCACCTGACACTTCTTCCTTCTACCGGTTTTCCCCGCAAATCCCGGAGTTCTGCCTGAAAATCGAGAACCTCACCCCCGGCTATGTGAAAAGATTTAGGAGTGAGAACAATGGTGGTTTGTATCTTTTCGGGGATGACCAGAAAACGAATTTCCCCCTCTGCTTCTTCATAAATGGTATCCCCGGGAAAATAAGCTTTTAATATCACTTCTGTGCTCTCGAGAGAAGATGGAGCGCTATACCAAACCTCAACCGCACCTGAGGTAGAAGTTTGGGTCTCATAATTATCCAGAGTTCCTTGATTGACCTCCCAGTAAATCGGTCGGTTAAATAAAGCATTCCCTTCTCTATCAGACAAAAAGGCTCGTACTTTTAGCTTTCCTCCTGCAGGGATTTCGCCGGGCACCTCGTCAAAAGAAATATAAGAAGGAGCTAGCGTTCTCCTTTCGGTCACCACTTGAATTCTACAGTAATGCAAAAGCACTGGATACCCTACAATTTCCTCTATTCGAGAGGGATTCCTCATTGCCTCTACCAGTAAGCGATCTGGTATTATCTTATCAGAAAGTACCATCAAGAACCTTTCTACTCCTTCTGGCCCGGAGACCACCCCATAAATTTTTCGCTGTACTCCTTCTGCTATGGGCTCATTGTTTTTAATAATGCGTGCTTTCCCATCAGGAGTGTAGTCAAATATGCTGACATAGCCATCTTTAGAGCTACCATACTGTAAAACAATATTTTCTCCAGGGTAATAGAGACCCCATTCTCCTCGATCGGGAAGCAAAAATATAAAAGGAGAAAGAGGCAGGGAATCAATTTGACTTATCTCAAAAGAAGAAACATCAAATTCAAAAGACTGAGCTCCAGCCCAGCCACTACAAAGGAAAAAGATAAGTAATAGAACTCCTCTAATTTTCTTCACTTTTATCCCTCCTCAGCTTTTTCTATACTTTCGCCACTCTCCAAAATAAGAGAGGTAAAATCTTCCTCCTTAATGTCTACTCCAATACGACAATTTCTACCTACTATTGCTTCAGGGGGAATGCGAGCATTTCTCCCTACTATAGTCAAACCACTTTTGAGCATATCAGGAATTTTCTTGTTAGGACGTAAATCTTCACCATATCCTATTTTAGCTCTTTTACCCACTACTATGCGTTTATCTAAGATAGCCCGGTCTACCACTGCCTCTTCATCTATTAAAGTATCACTCATTACAATGGAATGGCGAACTTCTGCACCTCTACTGACATAAACTCCACTAAAGATTACCGAATCCTCCACACTCCCGTCTATGATGGCCCCGCTACCTAACAGACTCCGTTTAATTCTCGCTCGATGACTAAGTTTGACCGGCGGACGATCTTCAATGTAAGTGTATATAGGCCATCGCTTATCGTAAAGGTCCAGAGCGGGCGAGGACCCGAGTAGTTCCATATTAGCCTCCCAGTAAGCATCTATAGTTCCCACGTCTTTCCAGTAACCAGAAAAGCAAAATCCGTACACTTTTCTTTGTCCAATCATCCTAGGGATGATATCTTTACCAAAATCAAAAGAAGTACCTTCTCGGAGAGCTTCTTCTTCCACTTCTTCTTCTAAAACGTGGCGATCGAAGACATATACCCCCATATTGATTAAATTGCTACGGGGGTGGGGAGGTTTTTCTTCAAAATCAACTACTCTTCCTCTCTCATCAAGAGATAACACTCCAAAACGATGAGCTTCTTCCCAGGGAACTTCCATTACCGCTATAGTTAAATCCGCTTTTCTCTCCTGGTGAAAGCGAATCAATTGGCGATAGTCCATTTTGTATACATGATCCCCGGAAAGAATGAGCACCAGATAAGGGTCCTGGTCTCGAATAAAGCGGAGGTTTTGATAAACGGCATCCGCCGTTCCTCGATACCAGTGGGTAACGATATCACTTATATAAGGCTGAAGAAGAAAAACTCCGCCTTCCATCCGGTCTAAATCCCAGAACTTACCAATCCCAATATGCTCGTGAAGAGAACGAGGATTATATTGTGTCGGAATCCCAACACAATATAGACCAGAATTGACGCAATTACTCAAAGGAAAATCAATGATCCGGTATTTACCCCCAAAAGGCACCGCCGGTTTAGCTCTCTTTTCCGAGAGAATATCCAATCTTTTACCTTCCCCTCCAGCTAAAATCAGAGCTAAAACTTCTCTTTTATACACTCTTTTTCCCCCTTTGCTAAAGCCCGCAAAACACTATGTATTAAATAAAGAAAATGCTGGCGAAAGCTTTCTTTCTGAGACGAGGGATTATCGTCTCCTAACCACCAGAACCAATCGCTACCTTCCGCCTGATATATGAGATCTTGTATTCTCTCTCTTTCTCCTTTTGATAAATATTCCTTCTCCCTATCCCAGAGTTCCCTCACCCGCCGCAGTTCTTCCCAGGCCCAGTTTTTTTCTGGGTGTCCGATCCAGGTATTTAGATTGCCGCAGATCCAGGAACCAGGCACAATACGAGAAATTTGAGGAAGATGGGAAAAATTCCCCAAATACTCAAGAGGAGTAGTAGTTACAAACTCCTCACTCTCAGAGAGTGTCTGATATAGAGAGGTGATAAAAGGCAACCCGTTGTCTACATAGTATTCCCAGGCATTTTCTCCATCTAAAATGATATTTACCAGATAAGGTTTATCTTCGGGGAGTGCTTCTCTAATAGCTCTCAAATGATTCATAAAGTCTTTCACCGCTTCTTGAGGAGGAAAATGTTGATAACTAAACCCGATTAAGTCTGATAGGCCAGTATCCCGGAAGAATACAGCTATCTCTTTTCCGTCTTTAGCCCAGACATGGGGGAGATAAAGTTCTTGCCAGGCTGTTTCCTTTTTCTTCCCCAAAGAACGAAACAAAATCTCTTCTCCTGTAGCTAACCATTTTACGCCTTCCTGGATAGCTAAATAGATAGCTTCCTCACTTACCGCTCCCTCAGAAGGCCACATTCCCATAATATCAGAACCCCATATATCTTGAGAGAAATCTTTACCCTTATTTATTTGCTCTCGAGCATCTTCAGGGAAAGAGAAACGATGAGGCAAAATGGTAGAAGGGTTAGCCTCCCGAGCTACATCCGTATTTATAAGGAGAGGTAAAATGGGGTGATAAAGGGGAGAAAAAGAAATTTCTATCTGTCTTTTTTCTAATAATCTTCGGTAGCAAGCAAAAATATCTTTAAATATTTCTTCAGTAGCTTTCCATATTTTTTCTTTATCTTCTTCTCTATAATTTCTACCCCGCTCCCATAATTCTCGACCTACTGGATTTTCTTCTCGCCACAGAGGGTCAAACCAGATAAGTTGGTAGAGAACTTGAAGGTCTAATAAATCCTGAGAGGTAAAGGACTCCCAGGGCTTTTCTTTTAACTCAGCAAAACGAGGCCACTTCTCATAGGTGCGAGGAGAAGAAACAATAAAGAATTTTTCTTTTATTAATTTTTTATCTTCCTCGCTAATAGCAGAGGCTTTCTTTTTAGCCAATTTCATTACCAAATCTTCTTCGCCTTCCAGATAAAGTTGAAACTGCCGAAGGAGACAGGGAGCAAAGTTGAAAGTAACCCGGAGAGAAGGAAATTTCTCTACCAATTTAGCCATAAAAAGGTAATCTTTGGTGGCATGAAATCTCACCCAGGGAAAATCAAAAACTCCCTTTTTTTCATTCCAGTAGAAGGGCTGATGCATATGCCAGGTAATGTTGACCATCAATTTTTTCGCCATTTGTTTCACCTCAATCCACTTTTAATATTTCTGCTTCAATTATTTTCCCCTCTCTCAATTCCATAAAACCAAAAGAGAAATAAGGAGCAAATACCCAATCAGTAGGACTCCCTGGATTAAAGTATAATACTTCTCCTCGCCATTCTTTACTGGGTTGATGAGTATGACCGTATACTATTACTTGGAGATTTTCCCCATTGAATAACTTTCCCACTCGCTCTTCTATCCCCGCAGGAGACCCTTCCCCATGAGCAATTCCTATTTTTACCCCCTCTACTTCTACAATTTCTTTATCGGAAAGTCTCTCCCGGACCAGAGGAGAATCCATATTGCCCCTTACTGCTCGCACCGGGGCATACTTCATTAACTCTTCCAGAAACCACCACTCTGTTATATCTCCAGCATGAAGAATGAGAGAAACTCCTTCCAAAAAACGAAGTAAATAGGGAGGGAGGTTTCTCCCTCGCTGGGGGATATGAGTATCAGAAATTACTGCTATTTTCATCCCTCTTCACCATTTTTAATTTTATCATGGTTTTGCTTTTTCTAAAACACTTCCCTTCAAACCACACTCTTTATTTCAAGCATTCTTTCGCTGTAAAGCTCTTTCTGCTGCCTTAACCGTATTAGCCATGAGCATGGCAATGGTCATGGGACCTACTCCTCCAGGAACCGGACTGATGTAGGACGCCACTTCCTTCACTCCCTCAAAATCTACATCTCCCACAGTCTTATCCCCCACTCTATTGATTCCCACATCCACCACCACCGCGCCCTCTTTTACCATATCCGAGGTAATTAAACGGGGCGAGCCACAAGCAGCAATTAAAATATCGGCCATCCGGGTATAAGTTGAAAGATTACGAGTTCCGGTATGGCACATAGAGACAGTGGCGTTAGCTCCTCTACCTTTTTGGACTAACATCATAGCCAGGGGTTTACCCACAATGTTGCTTCTACCCACAATTACTACATTTTTCCCTTCGGGGGACAAATTATAACGCAACAACAATTCTTGCACTCCCCAGGGAGTGCAGGGAAGGAAAACCGGGTCGCCAATCATCAATCTCCCCAGGTTATAAGGGTGAAAACCATCTACATCTTTTTCCGGAGAAATATGATATAGAACTTCTCTCTCCTGGATATGAGGAGGAAGAGGAAGTTGCACCAATATTCCATGAATGCGCTCATTCTGGTTCAAATTATTTACTAATTCTATCAGCTCTTCTTGAGGAGTGGTGGCAGGAAGACGATGCTGAACGGAATAAATGCCCAGTTTTTCACAGGTTCTTTCCTTGTTTCGCACGTATATCTGGCTCGCCGGGTCATCCCCCACCAGAACTACCGCTACACCCGGCTGACAACCCTGCTCAGTAAGGTAAGCAATACGAGGTTTAAGCTCTTCTTTAACCTCTGCCGAAGTTTTTTTCCCATCTAAAATTTGAGCACTCACTTTTTACCTCCTCTCTCTATTTAAAAATTTTTCTATATTATCTCTACTGGAGTTGAGCACCCGTTCAGGAGGAAAACCCACTTCCTCGAGCAAGCCCTGGGCTTCTTTGAATTCTCCCACCGTCTCACAGAAATGAGCATCGCTGGAGACCGCTACCCATCCCCCTTGCTTTTTTACCTCCTGAGCGATCAAGCGACAATTTTCCCTGCTGCCTCTTCTGGTTATTGTAAAAGAGCTATTATTAATCTCTATAACCTTTCCTCGACTAACTGCTGCTTCTACTACCCTTTCATAGTCCAGAGGATAGCGAGGATTCCCGGGATGAGCAATGATATCTACCAGAGGATTTTCTATCGCTCGGAGCAGCGCTTGAGTATTTATCTCTCGGGAAGCAGGAGGAAAAATTTGAGGATGAAAAGAAACAATCACAATATCCAGCTTTTTCAACAACTTTTCATCCAGTGCTAAATTTCCTTTTTCATCCAGTATATCTGCCTCTACTCCAAAATAAATTTTTACTCCTGCTATTTCCCGAGGAAAATGGCCGTGGGATTCAAAATAAATAGGCAAAGGACCACCAGGCATCTCGGGACTGTGGTCAGTTATCGCCACTACTTCCAGTTTTTTCCTCTTTGCTACCTGCGCTATTTCCATAACTGTACTATATCCATGACCACTGGCCACTGTATGGGTATGTAGATCTCCTACTAAATTCAGGTTCATCACCTCACTGTTTTTTATTAGAAGCGAGCAACCTCCATATCTGGTTATCAAACTCCGCTACCGGAGGGTCGCTCCATAAGTCTAAGCCTCGTAACCAGGCATTATAGGAAACAAGATACCGCACAAAAGTCATCAACTCTCCTGTTGTTTGAAAATCGGGTAAATAATATTCCCATTTTAGAAAATCTTTTCCTTCTTTATACAACAGGTTCTCCACCACCCGGCACTCTATCTCTTTTATTTCTTTCCAGGAACCAGAGGTAGGTACTGACCCTTCCGGAGAAAAAAGATCTATTCTTTTGAGAGCAGAAGGAAGAGTAAATTTGATTTTATTAATCTTTTCGCTTTTTACCAGGATGAAAATAGAGTTGTCAGACAGAAATAATTGCCCATCTCGCATCGTAGAAAAATCAAAAGCGCGAAACTCCATCTTCCCTTCCCCTTTACAACTGTATTCCAGAAGAGGAATAAAACTTTGCAGAATAGAAAGGATAAAACTATTATCTACCAAAAAGTTAACTCTCTCTATTCCCTTTCCCTCCATTCCCTTGATAAAAAGAGAAAGAGCTGCCGCTTCTTCCCGGAGATAATCACTTTTTTTAAATCCTTCCTCCAGCTCCTCTACCGGCAGGTTAAGACTGATCAAAGGTAGATATAGAAGAGCACTCCTTTGCCAGAAATAGTGATGATAAATTTCGGTAGGTAAAAAGGGAAGAAAGAGGATTTGAGCACTTTGAGCCAATATACCATAGTTACTCCCTACCAGCACCTTTTCCCACTGGGGAAAAGAAAAAGCTAAAAGCAAAAGTTGCAACTCCTCCAGTGGTCGAGCCAGAACCACAAGGGCAGTATCCTTGGGAGGCAATTTCTCTTTCCAGTAGAGAAGGAGATCAGGCCTTGAACTGTCAACAAGACCTATAAACTGTTCTCCCCGGGAGCTTACCTCTTCCATTAGAAAATTCCGGAGAAAAGAAACCACCACAGGTGAAGATAAAAAAATGAGGTTTTTTTTCTCCCTTAAAACTGCTCGATAAAAACTAAAGAATTGCTCTACAATTACCTCTTCTTCCTCAAAAAGAAGAGGTAATTTATCTAAAAGCTCAGCTCTCTCTTCCTGAGAGAAAAAACTACCCTTTCCCCCCTGAGAGAAAACTAAGCTTTTTTTTCTCTTCGCCATAACCCATATTTTATGCTATCAGTGAGCGCTTGCCAACTAGCCTCAATTATATCAGCAGACACTCCCACTGTTCCCCAGGAATCTCTCCCATCAGTAGATTGGATTAAAACTCGTATACGAGCTGCTGTACCTTCTTTTTCATTCAAAACCCGCACTTTATAATCTGACAACCGAATTTCTTTCAACAACGGATACATCTCTTCCAGCGCTTTCCTCAAAGCATTATCCAAAGCGTGAACCGGACCATCGCCTTCTGCTGCTGTATGTATCATTCTCTCGTTCACTTTCACTTTAATGGTGGCTTCGGCTACTGTATCTTCTTCTCCTCTTTTTTCCACAATTACTCTGAAACCTTCCAGGTCAAAAAACTCAGCACTTTCTCCTAAAGCTTCTCGCAACATGAGCTCAAAAGATGCATCTGCTGCTTCAAACTGATAGCCATAATTTTCTGCTTCCTTAATTTTCTGTATCAGGGTAAGCAGGCGAGGGTCTTTAGGATCTAACTCTATTCCCAGCTCTCTGGCTCGATAAGTGAGATTGCTCCTTCCCGCCTGTTCTGATACCAGAATCCTTCTCTCATTACCTACCAATTCAGGAGAAGCGTGCTCATAAGTGGCAGGATAGCGAGAAATGGCACTGACATGAATTCCTCCTTTATGAGTGAAAGCACTTCTTCCTACATAGGGGTCATAATCATTAGGTCTTAAATTAGCTATTTCACTTACAAAATAAGAAGTCTCTCTCAGTTTTCGCATTTCCTCATCAGTGATAGGATGAATATTCATCTTCAATTTCAAATTGGGAATTATGGTGCAGAGATTAGCATTACCACATCTTTCTCCATATCCATTGATAGTACCCTGAACTTGCTGTGCTCCCAGATGCACTGCTATTAAGCTATTAGCTACTGCTACTCCACTATCATTGTGAGCGTGAATGCCCCACTTTATCCCTTCGTCTCCACCAAAGAATTCCTTCATCCGGTTGATGATTACTTCCATCTCTAAAGGAAGAGTCCCACCGTTCGTATCACACAAAACCAGAATCTGTGCTCCCGCCTCATGAGCAACCTGGAGAGTTTTCAGAGCATACTCCGGATTATCTTTAAATCCATCAAAGAAATGTTCGGCATCATAAACTACTTCTCTTCCCTGTTTCACTAAAAAACTTACCGAGTCTTCTATCATGCGTAAGTTTTCATCCAGAGTGGTTTTAAGTGCTTCGCGAACGTGAAGAGTCCAGGACTTACCAAAAATAGTAACTACTGGAGTTTCAGCTTCTACTAAAGAGCGAATATTTTTGTCTTCTTCCACCTGAATGTTAGCTTTTCTTGTACTACCGAAAGCGCTAATTTTAGCCTTTCTAAAAGATATCTTTTTAACTTCCTGAAAAAAAGCGGCATCTTTGGGGTTGGAACCTGGCCAACCTCCCTCTATGTAATGAACTCCCAGTTCATCTAATTTTTGGGCAATTTGTATTTTATCCTGTACTGAAAAATTGATTCCTTCGGCCTGCGAGCCATCACGCAAAGTAGTATCGTAAATCTCAACCGCCGGCATTATTTCACCTCTCTATTTTGACTTAACAATTCCTTCAAAACTCCTAAATTTTCTACCACCATATCTGGCCGGGCGCTAAAATGAGCAAGGTCTTCTTTTTTACTCACTCCAGTCAAAACCAGTATAGAAAAGAGGCCAAAATCTTCAGCTAACTTTATATCAGTATCTAAACGGTCTCCTACAATCACCGTCTCTTCTTTTTCAAAACCAGTAATTTCTAATAAAAACTGCAGAGATTCAGGATAAGGTTTTCCAAAAACCCGAGGTTTTACTCCTGAAGATACCTCAATAGATGCTAAAATCGCTCCACAACCCGGTATAAAACCGTCTTCAGTAGGAAAAGAAGGATCAGGGTTGGTGCCGTAAAAAGATGCTCCATTTAATATACATCTCATAGCATTGCTCATTTTTTTAAAATTAAACTGGCGGTCCATCCCCACCACCACTCCATCTACCTGATAAGGAGGAACTTCCACCAGATTCATTCCTCGTTGACCAAGCTCTTCCCGTAACCCTTCTTCCCCAATCACATAGAGGGAAGCTCCCGGGTTTTCTTTGCTCAAACAATAAGCAGTGATTAAGCCAGAGCTCACAATCTCTTCTTCTCGAGCTTTGATGCCCATATTACTCAATTTCTCCACATATTGCTTCCGGCTAAGGGTAGAGTTATTGGAAAAGAAAACTACTTTTGCATCTATTTCTCGCAAGAAATTTATAAATTCTGCACTGTGAGGTAAGGGGGTATTTCCTCGGTAGATTACCCCATCCATATCTATTATAAAATTCCTATAGCGTCTATCAACAAACACACTCTTTTTCCTTTCTTCTGGTTATTAAATCTATTATATTACCAGAATCGCTTTAAAAATTCTATTCTTCTAGTTGCCTGGTGCAGTGTCAACCCTTTTTGTTTTCCCTCCGCTATTCCCCATTCGGTATTAGATAATATGAACAGCCCATTCAGGAAAGGTCTTTGGTTAAACTCTCGGAGGTCAAGAGAAATTAGTAACCAGATTTATCAAGAACAGGGGCATTAAAACTTCGAGCTTCTTCAGCCCGGACAAAAATATTTATATCCTATAAATCCGTCCTGTAGGCACCAACTAATCTTGCCAGAGCAGAGACTTCCTCAGGATGGGCAAACAGAGCACAGGGTACGCCATCAGTTTCCAGCAGGTGTTCATTCTTGCATATTTCTTTAAATAATGGACTGGCCAGCCCTTCCCTTAAGGTAGAGTTAACAAGGTTATGAGTGGCAATATTGGATACCGGACAGGGAGTAAGGTCTCCTGCCGGAGTAACGTGGACAAAACCTCTTCCTGCAGATACGCAACCTCCGAAATATTCTTCATCACCCGGAGAATGAATAATAAAAACAGGTTTTGTTGAGCGGAATGCGAGAACTTGTGACCTGAATTCCTCTCTTTCTTCCGGCCGAAGCAAGAGAGCATGGTCGTTTATCGATTCAGACAGAGTGTTATCCAGAGAAGATGCTGCTAAACAATCAGCTAATTCCGTCCCTGCTTGAGGCAGAGGTGATTGGGGAATATATTCAAGAAAAAATAATATTCTGATATTCTGTCGAATTAACCTATCGATATTATCAGCGTCCATCCAGTATCTAAAATTCTCCCGGGTGATGGTGGCAGATATTCCTGCAGGCACACCTATTCGGTCAAGACACCTGATAGTTTCCAGAGCTTTCTCGTAGACCCCTTCTCCTCTTCTTTTGTTGGTATATTCACAGCTTCCCTCCACGCTTACTACGATAGCCAGGTTGGTGGAGCGTTTTAACCTGTCATAGTCGGCTTGAGTGATGGCGGTGCCGTTGGTAAAAATTACAAAGGCCTGCTCTTTAAACTCTTCACAAAGCTCTATTAACCCCGGAAACAAAAAAGGCTCTCCACCGGCAATTATATTAACGAATATGCCCAATTCTCCTGCCTCTTTTATTATTTTTTGCCATTGTGTAACGTTCAAGGCAGCTTTGGTTTTTAAATCGTCCGTATGCTTGATGTGGCCGGCAGCCGAGGCATAACATCCCTCACAACGAAGATTGCAGCAGGGAGTGATGCTTATAATTAAGACGGGCGGGACTTGTAATCCATTTTCTAATTCTTTTTTCCGGATCTGCTGAGCATTGTTATAGGCTTGATACAGATGAAAAAAGCTTTTCAGATAGCGAGGGTGTCGCAGACTCCAGGAAACTAACTCTTTCCTGATATCCGGATTTATTTTGCTGAGCATATCTCTTGCTACCTTTAATCCCTCCTCGTCAAAATCTTTACTTATAAATTTTAAATTCATTGTTTTCTCCTTGTTTCTAACTCCCCGCTGCTTTAACTCCAATAAAAACATGGAAGATTGTATTTGATATCCTGAATAGAGTCAAGCAATCGAACTGGCCAGTGTAGTGTGAACCTGCAGGGTATTTTGTCTCCCCCTTATTAGCTTCCAACCATTCCAACATCTCTCATCTTCCGGATAAGAAAGAAAAGATAGTCTTTCAAAAACAGGAAAGGTACAAAACCTGTATTTTCTCTAAAAACCAGATTGAAGTGCACATCGATGCTCTCTGGAACAGCACCAGGGCAGGAGATGAATTGTTCTTATGAAAGCATTACAGAGCCTATGAAGTAAAAACAGGATAGTCTCTAAATACTCACGAGGCTATATTCGGCACTCCTTATTAGAAGATTATAGAACCACATTCAGGAGTCCTCCCACAAGTAGCGACAGAGAAACCATAATTACAGTAGACTGGAGAAGCCTTTTCCAGCCTAACTCCCGCAATATTATCACAAAAGTAGCCACACAAGGGAAAAACATAGCCAGTACCACACTGGATATAATCAGTTGCTTTGGTGAAAGCCCCAGAGGAATGAGTAAACCCATAGCCAGATCTTTACGCAAAAAGCCCAGAAACAAAACGAAAATTGCCTCGCCGGGTAACCCTAACCATCGGGAAAGAAAAGGGCTAAAAGTTTCAGCAAGGTGAGAGAAAACATTAGTAGTATAGAGAAGATTAATCCCCAGAACTCCCAGTAGAACAATGGGAAGAGCATCTTTCAAAAACTCTCGAACTCTCATCCACAACTTAGAAGCCACCGCTCGGGGATAAGGCAGGCGATAGGGAGGAATTTCTATAATCAGTGCCGGGCGATACCCGGGAACCACGAACTTCAGGAAAAGAGCGGTAACCACCCAGACCAGAAAAAGAACGGAATATACTAAAACCACCGGACCTATTCCAAAGTCACCCAGCACTCCCACAATGAGAGCCTGTTGAGCAGCACAGGGAATCGCTACCGATATAAGAGTAGCTACAATAAACCGCTCCACTTCGCTTTCTAAAACCCGGGTGCCTAAAATCCCCGGGACGTTACACCCCAAGCCAAGTAAAGTAGGCACAATAGCATACCCATGCAAACCAACTTTGTGGAAAAAGCCATCAAGTAGAACTGCAAGCCGAGGAAGATATCCTATATCTTCTAAAAAACCTAAAATCAGATAAAAAGCCAGAATATAAGGCAGAACCACTGCTATGGGGATATAAATTCCGGTAGATAACACTCCCAGAGACTGTTCGAAGTCAATAACTCCTTCGATTCTCTGACCAATTAGAAGACTCTGAAGAAAAGGAGAAAAAGAAAGCAACTGGTCTAATTTTTCCAATAAAGGAAGATAAAAATGATCAAAAAGAGGGTCAAAAACGTAATTAATTATCCCCTCACCAATTAAGCGAATCAAGAAAAAAGACCCTATCAAAACCCCTATTCCAATTAATAGTCCTCCTACAGGAGATATGGTAGCCCGATAAAGAAAATCGACCCACTGTGGTTCTCGATAGGAAAATCGCTGGACCTTCTTCAGTAAATTCCCGATTTCTTCCCAGCGTTTTTCATGGTCTTGAGGAATCAATTTGGGAACTTGAGCCCGATCCAGGGCACGAACCAAATCTTTGATTCCCTCTCCGGTGGTAGCTACTACTGGAATAACGGGCACCCCCAGAGCTTCTTCTAAAGCCTCGCGGTCTATTTCAATTCCCCGCTTTTTGGCTTCATCCCACATATTCAAAACCAAAATCATGGGCTTCTTTTTTTCCAGAAGTTCAAAGGTGAGATAAAGATTCCGCTCCAGATTAGTAGCATCTACCACATTTACCACTATATCTCCTTCTTCAATCAACTTCTCGGCTATTTTTTCTGCCTCGGCTTCAGCAGAGAGAGCATAAGTGCCTGGAGCATCTATTAACTCAAACCACGTATTGTTTTTCCGAACTGTACTTTTAGAAAAATCAACAGTCGTGCCCGGATAATTGGAAGAAATAGCATAAACCCCGCTTAATTGAGTAAAAATGACACTTTTACCCACATTGGGGTTACCAGCCAGAACTACTTTTTTCAGCGAGTGACTTCCACTATCACCTTCTGAGCCATCCCTCTTCCCAGAGCCAGCTCTTGATTTCCCACTTTTATGACCACCGGTCCCTGAGCGGGTAGAGAAGCTAATTTTGTTATTTTTCTTCCCGGAAAAATCCCCATGACCCATAATCTATTCACCACCCCTTGTCCACCATCAATTGCCACTACTGTTCCTTCTTGTCCTGGTGGCATCTCTACCAGAGACATCTGTTTCTTTTCCAACTTTACCCTCCGCCTTTCCGCTAACCCTGCTAACCATCACCTTAAGATTCAAAATTTGATCGGCAACTCTCACACAATCCATAAAAATATATCTGGTGAGACTGGATTAAAAAATCATATTTGCTACTCAGCTCTCTCTCCAGGCGATCCAAAAACTCGTGCTCTTCCCTTACTAACTCGCTATAATCTATCACCTTACCACATCGGGTACAAACTAAATGATGATGATGCTGGGGAGGTGAGACCCTGGTCATCTCATAGTGTTCCCTGCCATCGCCAAAGTTTACCCGGTGCAGAAGCCCCATCTGAGATAGCAAATCCAGATTGCGATAAACTGTGGCTATTCCTACTTTCTCTCCCCTTTCCCTTAAAAGCATATATACTTCTTCCGCCGAAAGATGCCTTTCCTCTTCTTCAAAAATTTCCATAATGGCTCTCCGGCAAGGAGTGACTCTTTTATTAAAATAATCAAATTCCTTCTCCCACTCCTTCTCTACCTTGTTCTTCACAATCTTATCTCCTTGACAATATTTTGATAACGATTATCAATATCATTCTTTTTAGTATTATACTACTGCCGGGGTAAATCAGCAAGATAGGGGAAATAAAAAATGGGGCAGGAGCTGGCAGTCGCCCCGGGCAATCTCTCTGTATTGGATAACTAAAAAGATTCCTGCTGAACTCCAGCGCTTGAAAAATAAGCTAAAGCTCCCTCACATAGTTCAGATAAAATAATTTTATCATTAAGTGCGGATGCTTGCAGGTGGCAAAAAAAGAGAAAGGCAACCACAAAATAACCACCTAATTTTCTGTCGACCTCCGGTAGCGTAAAAACCCCCGGGGATCGACAGAAAGAAAAAAACCTTTCTGTTAGTGTAAACTTATCGTAGGAGTTTTAAAGAAGAAATATTTTAAAGAAAGGAGAAAAAAAGAGACCTCACCATCCAGTTTTAGTGGTATATATTTGTAAAACACACAAATCATATGGAGGTGAGGTCTCATGAATATAATATACCATTCCTTAAAAAGATTCCAGAAGGTTATAGAAGCTGTTTGCCATCATCTGGAAGGAAAAATGGATTTCCTGACTTTCCAGGAAACATTAAGAAAAGAATTGAACCAGTTAGGAACAGGTATCCTAATTGATGTCTTAGAAGCTAAAGACCAGTATATATGGGAACATAAAGAAGAGAGAAAAGGCTGGGAAGTAGTAAGAAGAGATGATAATAAAGAGATTCTAACTGTTTTTGGCCAGGTGAGATACAGAAGGACTTATTACCGTAACCATAAAACTAAACAGTACGCTTATTTGGTGGATAACTATACCGGCTATAAGCCCAAACAGCGTATTGATCCATTAGTTAAAGGAGAGGCTTTGGATAAAGCCATTGAACTCTCCTATAGAAAGAGTGGAGAGAAAATCCTTCCTGATAACGAAGAAGTCATAATCAGTCCTGAAGCAGTAAAAGAGATAATCCATGATTTAAAGAAAGAGGAATTCTTTACCAGCTGGGATAATAACCCGGACATAAAGGATAACAAAGAGCATAAGGAGAGAAACCAGGAGAAAAACAAAGAGAAAAAGAGAGATAAGAAAAAGAAATGTCAGTTCCTATTCATAGAGGCTGATGAGGATCATGTTCCAGCTCAGAAAGGAGGAAAGAGAAGATACTTAGCTAAATTAGTCTATATCCATGAGGGAAAAGAAGAAGTAGGAAAAGGGAGAATGAAACTTAAACATCCTCACTACTTTGCTGGCCTATATCCTGACTCCGAAGACCTATGGTTTGAAGTATTAGATTATTTAGACGAACATTATGACTTAGAAGCTACAGAGAAAATATTTATCTCAGGAGATGGAGCTTCCTGGATTAAGAAAGGATTAGAGATTATTCCCGAAAGTGTTTTTGTATTAGACCGTTTCCATTTAGAAAAATATCTGCAGGAAGGTTTAGGAAAATATCCTTCTACCTATCTTGAGGTGAGAAAAGCTATGGAAAGAGGAGATAAAGAAGAGGTAAAAGTTCTCCTTAAGAATGCCCAAAAATCTACTGCAGAAGAAAGAGAGGTGAAGAAACTCCAAGTTTTGAAAAGGTATCTCATGAATAACTGGGAAGGTATTATTATCTATCAGGAATATTCTCATCTCTCCTTGGGAGGAAGTGCTGAAGGTCATGTAAGTCATATACTATCTGCCCGGCTTTCTAGCCGTCCTATGGGCTGGAGCAAGAAAGGAGTAGACCATATGAGTTATCTACGAGCTATGAAAGCTAATGGCTATTCAGTTAAAGCTTCCTACTTAAGAGTTCATCTCAGTTTCTTCCTCCTTTTACTCTGGATGAAGAAACCATAACCCAAGAGAGAGAAAGAGAAAAAGAGGTCTTTCGAGAGATCTATAACAATATTCCCATCCTTAAAGGACCAGTTACTAACTTCTCTTCAGTTCTCAGAGATTTAACTAAAGACTTTTCCTGGATGGGTTGTTCTATTTAAAAATGATACCATCTAATACTGAATGGAGAGAGTCTCAAAAGCTAATAA
>ERZ773359.1231-NODE-1231-length-36126-cov-10.975410_pt1 | contig 36126 bp, 34 predicted proteins | sample MGYA00374955_ERZ773359 | MGnify/ENA primary metagenome ERZ773359 (study PRJEB29098, sample SAMN04486028) | biogas fermenter metagenome | study: EMG produced TPA metagenomics assembly of the Biogas fermentation microbial communities from Germany - Plant 4 DNA1...
CAAGATTCCCAATATAGCTCCTACAGCGCCAGCTAGAGCAACATAGACGTTGAACTGCCTGTCGCCTTTTTCTTTCATATCAATCACCTCCTGGTGTGACTTCGTTTGATACGCGCCCTATCTGGGCTACTGTTGTTGTGCGGTCCGCATACAAAAGAAATCTTCGTTGCAAAGCAGGAGAATCCTGTATATTGTATAAGTTTATCACAATCTTCGGATTAACCCCGGTCGGTGGAGAACGCAGCGTAGTACTCTCAAGCCTTTGTATAGTTCTGCCGAAGATATTGTTGTAAACAGACAATACTCTTATTACCCGGGAGGAGAAACCCGTGAGGATTACAGGCGGGCCAGCATTTCCGTTTGCTCAACCGGTACTATGGAGTAGAGATTATCGCAGCAGTGCTGCTCAGTTGGTTAGGCAGCGGCCGGCTGTAAAGCGCAACCAAGTGGAAAGACTGCGTCAGCAGCTCTTGAGCCAAGGTGTGCGTGGGGCAGAGACGGCGTATATTCAGCGCAGTGCTTTAGCCAACATGCCTAAGCGCGTTCTCATCAGCAGCGGTATGAACGTGATTTCCTCAGCCGCTTCTGCTTTGAAGGCTAGCTTACAGAGCAGCCTAGCCCCACATATGGAGCGCCTCAAGGCTTTGGATGCGCGCTATCAACAAGCCTTGGATAGCGGAGCCAGTGAAGCTGTCCTTGCCCAGATTGAGCAGGAGATGCGAGCTGTCGAGCAAGTGATGCAGGGCATAATCGACGAGCTCACCAAGCTCTACGGAGGCTTCGCCGATGCTGTGACCCGAATCTATTCGGGCCTGACAGGCGGCGAGTTTTCCAAAACAGTCGAAGAGAGAGTGAAAGAACTCGATCCCAATCTGCTGGAGAAAGACAAGTTTGTAGACTTCTCTGCGAAAGGCTTGGGGATAGACAGCCTAGGTTTTCGGTATGCCGATGTAAAAGCCGCGCTTGATGGAGCCTTTGAGACCCTAAGTATTTATGAGAAATTGGCGTCGGAGCGGAACAATGGGTTTGGGCTCTTGATCCGTTCCATCGGGTTTGAGCGGGTAAGCGATCCGTATCAGTTCGGGTTCGTTCCCAAAAAAGAGTCATCTAAAATTGACATCTTTGCGTAACAGCAGGCCGGAAGATTACGGCCTGTTTTTTATTGCTCGACAAGTTACCACATCTTCATCTTTCGAAAAATAAGTTCAAGAAAATGTTCTTCTTAAGAAGGAGATTTCGCTTTCGTGGTGAAGAACTATCCTGAAAGAAATTACGGACTATATAAAGACACAAAGGTAAAATTAAAGACAGCATCGAGGTGAACGTTGTGACAAAGGGGAAACGCCTGGAGTGGAGCATCTGTTATCTGTTCCTGCTTCCTAACATCATTCTGTACTTACTTGTCCGGCTGATTCCGTTTGGGTCAACTATCTTTCTCAGCTTTACGGACTGGCAGCTGATAGGTGCTCCCAATTTTATCGGACTGCAGAACTTCATTGACATGTTACAGTACCCGGTGTTCTGGAAAGCGTTTAACAACACATTGATGTTTGCGGTGTATACGGTACCTCTTTCGATCATTTTCGGACTCTTGATGGCCGTATTGGTCAATCGCGACCTGCCGGGCATGAAGTTCTTCCGCAGTCTTTATTTCCTTCCTTATGTCACAAGCGTCGTCTTCGTGGCTGTCATCTGGCGGTGGCTGTTTGCTACTGATACGGGGTTGATTAACGTTCTCCTGGAGAGAGCGGGTATAGCAGCTATCCCGTGGCTTTCTTCTCCTAAGTGGGCTCTGTTCAGTCTTGCAATTGTAGCCGTTTGGCAGAACGTCAGCTTTAACATGCTGGTGTTCCTGGCTGGGCTGCAGGGCATCGGAAAGGATGTTTACGAGGCTGCAACCATTGATGGGGCGACTGGTGTACAAAGCTTCATCTACATGACTGTGCCCCTACTCAAACCCACGATGACGGTAGCGGCCATTATGACTACCATCAACAGCTTCCAAGTCTTTGACTTGGGCTATGTTATGACCCAGGGCGGGCCTTTAGATTCCACCTATACGCTGGTTTACTATCTGTACGACTTTGGGTTCCGCTATATGGAGATGGGCCACGCGAGTGCGGTAGCAGTTGTGTTGTTCCTCATGATATTCTCGCTCAGCATCCTGCAGCGAGTACTTCTGCGGGAAAGATAGCAGCGGGGGAGGGGCTTGTGATGACAGCGGTGCGTTATACAAAGAACATCTTAATCTACGTATGTCTGATTATCTTAGCTGTGATTTTCGCAGGGCCGTTTATTGCTATGTTCTTGGTGGCGTTCCAGGCCAACCCAGTAACTAGTGCTAGAGACATCTTCAACCTGAACTTCACACTGAGCAACTTCATCCGGGTATTTAACGAATCGCGGCTGGCCAGGTGGTTCCTCAACAGCGTGATCACCACTGGAGTAGTCACCGTCTTTGGGACCTTCTTTTCATCGCTCTCGGCGTATGTGATGGCAAAGAAGGATTTCCCTGGTAAAGAACTCATTTTTTGGCTGTTCTTAGCTGTGCTGATGTTCCCCGCCCACGCGTGGATTATTCCGATGTTTATCCAGATGAGCCGCATGGGGCTTGTCAATACTTACTGGCCGTTCTTCTTGTCCGGAACCTCCAGCGCCTTTGGGATTTTCCTCCTCCGGCAGTATATTGAGCAGAACGTAGTCAGCGACATTTTGGAGGCAGCCCGCATCGACGGTTGCGGCGAATTTAGGACCTATTTCCATATTGTGCTGCCCACCATTATTCCTGGGCTGATCACTTTGGCAATCTTCCTCTTTATTCAGTGGTGGGGACAGTTCATGTTCGCCCTGATCATGACAACGTCAGGTGATATGTACACCCTGCCAGTTGGTGTCGCTTTGATCCGTGGCGTGGCTCAGAGCAATCTGCGGTTTGTAATGGCCACTACTGCTGTGGCGGTTCTGCCGAGCATTGTGGTGTTCATTTTCTTCCAGAATTACCTGATGCGTGGGGTTGTGATGCAGCTCGATTAAGTGCTGTAGGGAGGTGATGCTGGTCGCTATCTGCGGCTGCCCAACCCGAAAAATCTGTTTTCACTCTAATTCTAAGGAGGCAAAGAAAAAGTGAGAAAAGCCAGTCGTGTGTTAGTACTGACCTTAATTGCTGCAGTTCTCCTTTCAAATGTCGCTTTTGCGAAGACCAAGATCGTGCAGTGGAGCTTCCCTATGTTGGAGAATGAGATGGAAGTTCTCTGGAAGCCGTTCATCGAGAAGTTTAACGAGATTTACCCTGATATCGAAGTGGAAGTCGAAATTCTCCCTTGGGCTGGCCGTGATGAGCGGATGCTGACTGCTGTAGTATCTGGCAATCCACCGGATGTGGTCTACTTGAACGAGTTCTTCCTGCAGACCTTCGCATCACGGGGAGCTCTCGAGCCTCTCAACGCCTATATTTCCGAAGAGGTTCTTCTGTCCCGCTTCCCAGAGACACTGCTCTCCACTGGTAAGGTAGGCGACAACTACTACCTGGCTCCTATGCTCACCGGTGTACTGGGTAATGTTTACCATCGCGAAGTCCTCGAAAAAGCAGGCTGGGATATCAACAACCTGCCCGAAACTTGGGATGAGTTCCTCGAGTTTGCAGCTCATATCAAGAAGTGGGCTGACGAGAACGGCGAGCAGGTTTGGCCCATTGCCTACAGCGCTTCGATGGAAACCACACTCAACATGAGTTGGTTCCCAATTTTGTGGCAGGCTGGTGGCGACATCGTCACTGAGGACGGCAAGAAGGCTGCTTTCAACTCGCCTGAAGGTATCGCAGCCATGCAGTTCGTTAAGACCTTGGCAGACAACGGTTACATCCCCGAATCGCTGATTACCAGCGGACGCGGCGATGACTATTTCCTTGATGGCCGTGTAGCCATGATCTTCGGTGTCGACGCTGCTGGTATCGCTGGCATGCGTGAGCGTGATCCAGAGTTCGACAGCTATGCCGTCGTTGGCCCAATCCTCAAGGGCAAAGAGCGCGTCACCTACACCACCCTCGGTGCTTGGGCAATCTTCAAGAATGCCAACAACGCCGAAGCAGCAGCTAAGTGGATCGAGTTCTTGACATCGCCTGAAATCAACGTCGAGTACAACAAGAAGACCGGCTACATGTCGCCAATTATCGGCGCACCAAAACTCTTCGCCGATGATCCGCTTCTGGGCGTTCTCGAAGAGCAGGTTATCTACGGCCGTGGCGGCATGACCATCTCCCAAGAAAGACGCGTTATGGACGTTCTCAAACGGGCTCAGCAGGCCATCATTCTCGGCGAAGCCAGCATCGAGGATGCTCTGCGTAGTGCTGAACAGGAGGTAAACTTCATCCTCCGGTAAAGCAACATCACTCCTTTGGACAGAGAAGCCCGGCCCTGGGCTTCTCTTCCCCTAATTCTGCAGGGAACCAAAAGCTCTCCCACGAAATTACTAAAGACGACATGAGCTAAAGAGTGAGGAGAGCATGTGGAGATGCAAATTCGTACTGGCTTTTTTCCTGCGGTACCTGTCCTAATGGATCAATCCGGCGTCCTAGATGAAGCTGCTCAGCTCCAGTATGCAAACTGGCTGATTGCACATGACATTACCGGTGCCGCAGTCTGGGCCCATACGGGTCGAGGGCTGCTCTTGAGCCAAGAGGATCGGCTCAAGACAGCGGAACTATGGCGTGAACAGCTCGGTGATAAGCTCCTAATCTGCGGTGTGGGCAGTGCGGAGGGTCCTTCGGAAAAGCAAATCATCGTGGAAGCCCTCAGAATGGCAGACGATGCTAAGCGGTGTGGGGCGGATGCGCTCTTGGCTTTTCCTCCGAAAGGTCTGGCGGGGCCAGATGCGACAGCGTCGATAATCCGCTATCACGAAGCGCTAACGCAGGTTGGCTTGCCGGTAATCGCTTTTTATCTCTATGAAGAAGCGGGCGGCGTTTTATATACCGATGAGCTTCTGGCGGGCATTCTCGAGCTCGATGGAGTTGTAGGCATCAAGACTGCTACTCTCGACTCGGTGATGCGTTTCCAGGAAATTGCCCATCTGATGGAATCTTTCCCCAACAAAGCCCTCCTGACAGGTGAAGACCGCATGTTTGGCTATACATTGATGCGGGGAGCAACAGGAGCTTTAGTAGGCTTAGGGGCGGTGGAGGTTGCCTTACAGCTGAGAATGTTCCGCTCTTGGCAGGATGGGGATTACACATCCTTTGTGAAGGTCTCTCGGCTTGTGGATTATTTGGCTGAGTCCATTTTTGTTCAACCAATGGAAGGTTATGTGGGAAGACTTCTTTACCTCTTAAGCCTTCGTGGGATTATTCCAGCTCAGGCTGCTTATGACCCTTGGGGCCCAGAAATCACAGCAGCGGAACAGGAAAGGATTAAACGAGTTTTAGATCTGATCGATGCCGGTTGAAAGGAGAGGTGAATCATGGCATACGGCGTGGGTATCATTGGCCCAAAAGACCTGGTGGAGATGTCTGCTGACTTAATGGCACAGTATCCGCAGCTTTCACCAGTCCGACTTCCTTATGAAAATGAGGAGTTTACCATGGAATCGGTGTCAAAAGGCCTTGCCCAGAATGTCCATGCTTTCCTTTTTACTGGTTACCTGCCATATTACGCGGCCACGAGCCAGGGGTTGACGAAGCCTGCTTTCTATTACCCCATTGCAGATACTGGCTTGGTGAGCCTCTTGTTTCACCTCCAAGTGCATGACGGCATCGATGCGGAAAAGGTGAGTATCGATACCCTCCGGCAGCTTGAGATTTATGATGTTTACCACCAGCTGGGTCTTTCCCCAAGCAGGCTCCACATCAACTTTCAGACGCTCGAGGAGTTCTCTCTCGAGCAGTATGTTGAGTTTCACCGCAGTCTTTTCGAAAAGGGCATTGTCGAAGCGAGTATTACTGCAGTGAATTCGGTTTATAGAAGGCTCCTGCAGGAAGGCGTGCGGGCTTACAGGCTGCTTCCTACGAAAGCTGTCATGGAACGCACTATTAACTTAATTTCTACTTTCGTCGATGGCGAAATCGCCCGCGATGGGCAGCTCATGTTCCAGATCTTCCGTACGGGTGGCGAAAGGCGCCTCCCCAGCGCCCGGTTTGAGCTGCTCTGCCGCCGCCTTGAGGCCTATGCTCAGGGGCACCATGGGGCATTCTTTGTGACAGATAGTGGTGAGATCATCATTCTCATCAACCAAGGCATCTTCAAGAAGTATTCCAACCTCTATGAAAGCGTACCTGAACTAGGCCGGGTGCAGGAGGAGATCGGAGTGCCCTTGTACCTTGGTATCGGGATGGGGCGGACAGCATGGGATGCAGAAAGCAACAGCCGGGATGCACTGCGTTTGGCCCAGTCTCGCCCAAACAGCAATGCCTATCTGATCAACGAAGATAAACAGGTTTTAGGCCCTATTAGACTGGCCGATGAAAAGACTACCAGCTTTGCCCTGCGTACCGAATCGCGTGAGTTGGTGAGGCTGGCGGAGCTAACTGACTTAAGTGTATCGACTTTGACTAAAATCCAGCACCTCGTAGACGACGTGGGTGAGAATAGGGTCACCTCTAAGACCATTCGTGATGGGCTTCAGGTTACTCTCCGATCGGCCAACCGCATTATTAAGAGGCTTGTGGAAGTCGGTGCGGCAGTGGAAGTTGGAGTGGAGGATCAGGTAGGTAGAGGGCGGCCCCGGCGCATCTACGAGCTCCGGTTCAACCAATAGATGACTTGTACTCTTTTAGCGAATTAAGGACTATATAAAGACAATCGGAGGGGAATTCGATGGCTCACGGAATATTTGCCAGCGCTGACGGAGTTGTGATCAGGGAAACTGCTGTGCCCGACGTTCTGCCGCCACGGTATGTGCGGGTGGCAACAGAATACTCGGCAGCTAGTGTCGGGACAGAGCTGAGCATGCTCCGCCGGGCGCGTGAATCAAAATCTGCCCCCATTCCCATCGGATACAGCGCGGTGGGGAGGGTCGTGGAAGCTGGCCCAGGTACTGCTTTAAACGTAGGGCAGCGCGCTGCTGTCTATGGTGCGCCGTACGTGAGCCACTCTGGAGAGCTTGTGGTTCCCCAAACCTTGGCAGTGCCCGTACCGGATACGGTGGATCCGCTTTCCGCTTCTACCGTTGGCCTAGGTGCTATTGCACTGCACGCCCTCCACAGCGCGGAGGTGGAAATCGGACAACACGCGGTTGTGATTGGGCTCGGTATTTTAGGCATTATCTTGGCCCGTCTTGCGGCCGCCGCTGGGATGTTTGTCTATGCTACAGATCTTAAGCCCGAACGCAGGGAGCGCGTAAATGATCCGCGGATTCAAGTCTGTGAGCCGCATGAATTGCAGGATCTTGTCGGGCGAGCTACCGGAGGGCACGGTGCCGATGTGGTGTTTCTCATGGTGGGAAGCGCCGATACCGATCTGCTCACCCAGGCAGTGGAAATGACGCGGATGCGCGGTACGGTTTCAATAGTAAGCGATGCGGATGCTAAACTGCCGCGAGAAGCACTGTTCAGCAGGGAAGTGCGCCTGATCGTACCGCAGGCTGGTGGGCCAGGCCGCTATCGCACTGAGTACGAGCGCGAAGCCCGCGATTATCCCTACAGCGAAGTGCGTTTTACAGAAGGGCGCAACATGGCTGACTATATTCGACTCTTAGAACGGGGGTTCTTGACTGTTTCAGATCTGCTGCCCCAACCGATTCCCATTGAAGGGGCACGGGAGGCCTATGACCGGTTAGAGTCAGGGGAAGGCAGCGACTTGACCATTGTGTTTACATACGGCGAGGAGGAGAAGAATGCTTAAGACTGTTGTGGACCTGGAACATAAACTGAGTGAACCAACCCCGGAGTTGGTGGAAGATCTGAAAGGTCTTGATGGAGATATTCTCATCTTAGGTGTTTCAGGCAAGATGGGCCCAACACTGGCACAGATGGCGGTGCGGGCTGCTGAATTGGCTGGGAAAGGGCAGAAGGTCTATGGTGCAGCTCGATTCAGCAATCCTGATGAAAGAGCTCGTTTGGACGAAATGGGAGTCGAAACTATTGCCATTGACCTGCTCAACGACGATCTTTCCACACTACCTGAGGCTCCTAATGTGATCTACATGGTGGGTCACAAGTTCGGAACTACGGGCCGCGAACACATGGCTTGGGCCATCAACACCTTTACAGCTGGCCGAGTAGCAGAGACTCTCCGAGACCGCCGGTTTGTAGTCTTTTCGACGGGCAACGTCTACCCGCTTACACCTGTTTTTCAAGGCGGGGCGACCGAGGAACATAAGCCCGATCCCGTAGGTGAGTACGCCCAATCGTGCCTTGGCAGAGAGCGGCTCTTTCAGTACGCTGCCGAGAAGTTTAATACACCGGTTCTGATTTATCGGCTGAACTACGCCATTGACCTGCGCTATGGTGTCCTCTGTGACATTGCCCAACGGGTCTATGCCGGCGAAAGCGTTGATCTCAACATGGGGCATGTGAACGTGATTTGGCAGGGAGATGCTAACGAGCGGGCTCTCCGGGCCCTCAAGTATGTGAGCAACCCGCCCAAGATCCTGAACATTACTGGGCCAGAAACTCTCAGCGTAAGGTGGCTGGCAGAGGAGTTCGGCAAGCGCTTTGGCAGAGAAGTACACTTCACTGGCACAGAGCAGGAGACAGCGCTCCTCAGCAACGCCCAAGAATCCATGCGGTTGTTTGGTTACCCCAAGGTGACTATCCATCAAATGCTCGATTGGACCGCTGAGTGGATTGCGAATGGGCTGCCGCTTCTGAACAAGCCCACTCACTTCACTGAACGAAAGGGTGCCTTTTAGATGACTTACCCGAGCTTACCGAAGCACATACTAGAAATCCTCCAGGAGGGGGGAGTTATTCCCGCTCATCCGCTGGCACTGCATGAAGACGGAACCCTTGATGAAGTACATCAAAGGCTCCTGACGCGGTACTACCTCGAGGCGGGCGCCATTGGAGTGGCTGTAGGTGTGCATACGACTCAGTTTGAGATCCGTGATGTGGGCCTATATGAGCCGGTGCTTCGGCTTGCCAAAGAGGTAATTGACGAGCATCCGCGCAGCGACGAGATAGTACGAATCGCCGGGGTCTGCGGGCCCACAGAGCAGGCTGTAGTTGAGGCGAAGATTGCCCGAGATTTAGGTTACCACATGGTGCTGGTGAGTGTGGGCGGCTTAAACATCAGTGAAGCCGAACTGATTGCGCGCAGTCAAGCCATCGCTCAGGTTCTACCGTTGTTTGGGTTCTACCTGCAGCCAGCTGTGGGCGGACGGCTCCTCTCATACGATTATTGGCGAAGGCTTGCTGATATCCCCAATCTCTACGCTGTCAAAATCGCACCATTCGATCGTTACGAAACCATCCATACTGTGCGGGCCATCATGGATTCGCCCCGCTGGCAGGAAATAGCCCTCTATACAGGAAATGATGATACTATTGTCGCGGACCTGCTGACAACAGTACGCCGCAGCGTGAACGGCGAACATAGAGAAAAACACATCGTGGGAGGCCTCCTTGGCCAGTGGGCCGTTGGAACCAATAGGGCAGTGCAGCTGATGAATAAAATCAAGGCGGTGCGGGGCCAGGATCAGGTTCCCCGAGAGCTTCTGCAGCTCGGCTGGGAGTTGACTGATACCAACGGTGCCTTGTTCGATGCAAAGAACAACTTTAAAGGCTGCATCGCTGGCATTCACCAGGTTCTCTTTGAGCAGGGCCTGATGGAGAATATCCGCTGCCTCAATCCCAACGAGACTCTTTCTCCAGGGCAGCTCGAGGAGATTCAAAGGGTACGGAACGAATACCCACACCTCCACGATGATGAGTTCATTAAGGAAAACATCGACAACTGGTTGAGGTGAGGGTGTGAGTAAAGGCATCGTCGGTCTGGTTGATATTGAGACCAGCCATCCAGGAAGCTGGATTCCGATAATCAGAGAACTCGGTTATGAAGTAACAGTTTTCGACTCGGGTAGGCGGTACAGCTCTGCCCAGATCGAGAGCTTCGCCCAAGAACACGGCGTGCTCAAGGTCTATACGAACTTAGAAGAGATGGCTGCTGAAGTGGATCTAGGCATCATTGCAACAGCTAACTGGGATCTTCATCTCCAGCAGTGCCGCCCTTTTATTGCTCAAGGCAGGCCTGTTCTGATTGATAAACCGCTCGTTGGTTCCTATGACCATTTAGAACAGCTGTTGAAGTGGCATGAAGAGGGAGCGATCATTGGTGGCGGTTCTTCCTTGAGATACTCCTCGCAAATAAGTGCTCTGAAGGCCGAGCTTGAGGAAAAAGAAGCAGAAGTGCTTTCCGTCTATGCTGTCTGCTCGGGTATGGGCTACTACTACGCCGTACATCTGGTTTCGATGCTTCAGGCACTTTTGGGATCTGGCATAGCTCGAGTGCGAGAGATGGGGACTTGCCCTTGGCGGGTTGAACTATTCTGGAACGCGGGGCAGAGCGCTGTTGTAGAGGTGGTTTGTCCCGACAAGGGTTATGTACCATTTGAGGCTGCGGTAGTGACCAATAAGGGCATGCATCGCGTTGTGATCGACGATATTCCGAGGTTGTACCGGGATTTCCTCAGCACAGTAATTCCTGCACTCCTAGATAAGGCCCTGCCAGTACCTCTTGAGGAACTTGTCGAAGTGGAGCGGGCTCTTCTTGGTGTACTCCTTTCCCATGAAGAGGCGGGGCGGTGGGTCAAACTTAAGGAACTTACAGCCGCCAGCCCCGTCTACGATGGGACAGAGTTTTTTGAAAATTATCTCCGAAGCGTCCGCTGATTTTTCAATCAAAAAGGAAAATGTTTGCAGGAAGTTGCTATTTTTTGGAGAATGTAACTACCATACAAGGTTAAAACCTTAGAAAAGAGCAAAACTCCCCTTACGGGGAGTTTTGTACGGCGCATGTCCTTAGGGGTCGGGTTGATGGGGGTAAGGGCGTGCGCCAAAACACATGTATTTTAACAAAGTTTAAAAGAGATGTCAACTGCATAATCCCAGCATATCGTGATGTTCTCGGCAGAAGATTTGCCTATACAGCCCATTTCATGGTATAAATATAGTTAAGTAAGCTGGGAGTGAAAATTATGGCACGGACTAGGACGTATGCTTTCGGTACTTCTTCACGAGAGTCACACGATGCTACTGAGTTTTACAGCCGCAATCTCTACCAAAGCGATCTGTTCTCTGTCTTTGCACAGATAAGCGAACTCCTTGCCGCTGAAAACCAGCGGGAAGTCGAGTATCGGCCGCGCGAAGAATGGGCAAATCAGATCTACTGCCATTCGGCTGAGGACATGCTCCACATTCCGGATGGTTCTGTAGGGCTGGCCTTCACTTCGCCGCCTTATAATGTGGGCAAGGAGTTTGATGACGATCTCGATCTGGTAGAATACCTGACTCTCATTGCCAATGTGGGTAGAGAAGTGTATCGTGTCCTGACTCCTGGCGGACGTTATGTTGTCAATTTGGCAAACTTGGGGAGAAAACCCTATATCCCTCTCCACGCCTATTTCTATGGCATTCATACTGCCGTAGGCTTTGAACCTCTTGGTGAGATTATTTGGCAGAAGGGGAAAGGGATGAACGGCAGTTGTGCCTGGGGTTCATGGATGTCGGCTAAATCACCGCGGTTGAGAGATGTACATGAATACCTTTTGGTGTTTACAAAAGGTGGATTCAGCCGCCCTGACCGGGGAGAATCGGATATCTCCCGCGAAGAGTTCATGAGTGGGACCTTGTCGGTCTGGAACATTGCCCCCGAATCGGCAAAGAAAGTGGGCCATCCGGCGCCTTTTCCTGTAGAATTGGCTGAGCGAGTTATTAAGTTGTTCTCATATACAGATGATGTCATTCTTGATCCCTTTGCTGGATCGGGTACCACATGTGTCGCTGCGGCTTTGAACGGCCGGTTCTATGTGGGCTATGATATTGTTCATGATTATTGTGAACTGGCAAAAAAGAGAATAGCAGAGGCCGTTGGTAGTATAGAGTAAGGACTTTCCTTGTCATGCAGGGAAGGTCCTTTTGCGCATTGAAGAGTCTCCTGAAACCGAACGTGCATATGGATCGTTCTTTCACCGGGGGTGGGTTTCATGAACTACAGGGCCAGCTATCTTAACCTTACAAAAGAAGAATTTGCGGAGAGAATCAAAGCTGCTCGAAAGCACCTCGCGGAGTGTGCTCTATGCCCCCGCGAGTGTAGGGTGGATCGGACCGAAGAGAAGGGGTACTGTCAAGCCGGGGTTGAACTGAAAGTGTCCAGTTTCGGCCCTCACTTTGGCGAGGAAAGAGAACTAGTGGGAAGAACCGGTTCTGGCACCATCTTTTTCGCACACTGCAATCTGCGCTGTGTTTTCTGCCAGAACTACCAGTTGAGTTTTGGTGGGGACGGTTCGTTCTGCACCAGCGAGGACCTAGCATCCATTATGCTTCTTATTCAAGACCGCTATGGCTGCGGAAACATCAACTTTGTAACGCCTACACATTTTGTACCCCAGATTTTAGAGGCCACTTATATTGCCTCGCAGAACGGCCTAGCAATACCCTTAGTTTACAACTGCAGTGGATATGAGAGTGTTGCGACACTTAAGCTCCTGGATGGCATCATTGATATCTACATGCCTGATCTCAAATACAGCTCAGAAGAATGGGGAAGGAAGTACTCCGGTGCCCCTGATTACTTCGAAAGAGCAAGCGAGGCTCTCAAAGAGATGGATCGGCAGGTAGGTGGGCTGCAGCTCGATGACCACGGCTTGGCCTACCACGGGCTCTTGGTGCGGCATCTAGTTATGCCAGGTGGACTAGAAGAAGCAAAGGCTATATTATATTTCATAGCAAGGGAACTCTCCCCTGATACACTGGTCAATCTTATGGATCAGTATTACCCTAGTTATAAAGCATTCAACTACCCAGAACTAAACCGCAGGCTGACCAGAAATGAGTTCAGCGAAGCATTAGCCTATGCGGAGGATTTGGGATTGAGGTTGGCTATATAGTGAAGACGCGGCTGTTGGTCTTGAGGCCAACAGCCTTTCTGTTTGGCGCGGCAGTTAGTTTTTTAAGGAACAAAAACAACCCGCAAGGATGACCCGGGACGCTTCTATCTGCAGAGAGTTATGTAAGCCAAATAAAAAAGCGCTTGCGGCGCCACAGCACTATGCTCAAACCAGACTTCATGAATGTGCAAATCTTGTTAACTAGGTGTACGTGTGTTGGTGACCACAAACACACATCGACAACCACTTTACTGTGCGCCCACACGTGTTTTAGCGGGGCAATTATCTAGCAAAAAAGTTCAAGAAATTCTTGTGTAATAGAAGGAGAAGTGAAATTAAAGTGGAAATATATATCGTAATCTTTTTTAAGTGAAATAAAAAAGATTTCTTTTCTAACGAGGCTCGGTTTTACAACTATTATCAGGAACAGGTGGAGCATGTGACTGACAGATTTCTCAAGGGCAGCGCTAAATTGATGCAAAAGATGAATACTTCGCTCATACTGCAGATCATTCAAGAACGGGGACCCATTTCCCGGACCGAGTTGGCTAAGTTGACCAACTTGAGCCATCCTGCAGTATCGGCACTTCTTGCTCCTCTGTTGGAAGACGGGATCGTCAAAGAGGTCGGAACCGCTGCATCAACAGGGGGCAGGCCGCCACGCCTTTTGCAGTTTAATGCTAAGGCGGGGTTTCTCATTGGTGTCGATGTGGGGGGGACCACCATGGCAGGTGCCGTTGTCGACCTTGCAGGCAATATCCTTCACAGGGAGAATCGCGCTTCGGCGATGGGCGAGAGGTCTATCGCCATTCTGATTGAGCTGATTGACAGCTTGATTCAACTCTCTGATATGCCACCAGCGGGTCTGCGCGGTATAGGCTTGGGTATTCCTGGTGTAACTGATTCGAAGGGACAGAAGGTGAGTCACGCTCCCGGAGTTGGCTGGGAAAGCCTAGACATCGGCAAAATCATTACAGAACGCTTTGGTGTACCGTTCTTTGCTGACAACGATGTGAACTGCTTTGCCCGTGGTGAGCTGTGGCGCGGTGCCCTCAGGGGAGTTGAAAACGGTGCTGCTATCACCATTGGTACAGGTATTGGGGTCGGGTTGGTCCTCAACGGTCATGTATACCAAGGCTCGAACAACGCGGCTGGAGAAGTGGGCTACTGGCTGCTCGGTGCATTAGGGCCCATCGAAAAATCTACTGGATTTGGCCCCCTCGAATCGATTGCTGCGGGGCCCGGTATTGCCCGTCAAGCTATTCAAGAGTTAACTGGAGATCCAGAGAAGGGGCCCAAACTAAGAGAACTGGTGGCAGGAGATTTGTCTCGGATTACCGCCAAAGAAGTCTTTGAGGCTGCCCTCCTGGATGATGCGTATTGTCAGGAACTGGTCAAGCAGACCACAACCTACTTAGGGATTCTGGTGGCCAATCTAGCTTCGCTATTAGATGTGGAAAGGGTTGTGCTGGGTGGCGGGCTATCCAGAGCGGGGAACCAGCTGATCGTACCAATCCGGGAAATCGTAGAGAAACTCAGCCCCTATGCGCCGCAGATAGAGCTGTCTGAACTGCAAGAAGACGGCGCAATTCTAGGAGCGGTCTCGGGGGTGCTCGGTTTGGGGGAAACCTCAATCCATTTTTCTGAAGTTTACTGACATCGATCTTCTGATTGAAAGGGGTGAAAATACAAGCAACCTGTTTTTCTGGCTAAAATTATCACAAAAGGGGGATTTGCTGTGAAGAATCGGATTTTCGCTTTATCCTTAGCGGTACTCATGGTGCTTGCCTTTGCAGCGCCATCGTTGGCACAAGTGACAATTGAATACTGGCAGTATTACTATGAGTCGAAGGTCAAACTTATTGATGAGCTGATTAAGGTCTTTGAAGAGCAAAATCCTGGAATCAAGGTAGAACACATCACATTCCCGTATGACTCCTTTAATGAGCAAGTTGCAGCAGCGGTAGCCGCTGGCCAAGGGCCAGATGTGCTGAACATCTTCTATGGCTGGCTGCCCATGTACCTTAAGGAAGGCTTTCTGCAGCCTCTGCCTGAGGAGTACTTCTCTGTAGAAGAAATCGAGAACCGCTTTATTCCTATGGTTAACGCTGTGAAGGTGGATGGCCGGTACTGGGCACTGCCTACTGCGGTACGCAGCTTGGCCCTCTTCTACAACGTTGATCACTTTAAAGAAGAAGGGTTCGATGGGCCTCCTGCGACTTGGGATGAACTCCTCGAGATGGCCATTAAGCTGACTCGCCGTACCGATCGGGGAGCCCTTGTCCGGTCCGGCTATGGCTGGAACGTTACTGGCCAGGATTGGCATCTCTTCCGTGAAGTACTGCTGCGGCAGTGGGGTGTAGCACCTCTGAGCGAAGACAACCGCACTGTAACCATGAACAGTGATCCTGCCGCTTACGAAGTAATGGAATGGTGGATCGACTGGTCTCGGAAGTACGGTGTAGGCGAAGAAGAGGGCCGCGGTCTGTATCGTGATACCTTCCTAGCTGGCAGAGCATCGATGATTGTAGATGGCTCCTTTGGAATTGGTACCATCTCGGCTAACCCCAACTTAAACTGGGCTGTAGCAGAACTACCAGTTAAGGAAATCGGTGGCGAGAAGGCCAACTTTGGTTCCTTCTGGGCTCATGCAATTACCCGCAATGCGACTGGTGAGAAGCTCGAGGCAGCCGCGAAGTTCCTTGAGTTTATTACCAGTGATGAAGTGCAGCGTGTATGGCTTGAGCGGGTTGGCGAACTCCCAGCCAGCCGCGAACTGGCGCAAGATCCGGAACTGCGAAACGACCCTGTATACGGGCCTTTTGTCCGTGGGCTTGAGTACTCCCATGCCACATTCTTCGTGGATGAGCAGAAGGAGCGGGAGCTGATCATTGATGCGGTCGACAAAGTTCTCCTGCTCAACGCACCAGTTAAGGATACCCTCGATCAACTTGTTGAGGATCTGCAGAAGGTGCGCGACGAGTATTTTAACTCTCTATAAGAGTAGTAATGGGTTGGGGGAGATTTCTCCCCCAACCTCTTGAGGAGGGACGTCATGCTGAGGCGACAAAAGCGTTTGACTCTAAGGCAGCAGCAGGAACGATGGGCATTTGCATTTATGGGTATACCCCTGCTGTTTTTTGCTTTCATCAGGTTTTACCCAGCCTTGTATGCCTTTAATATCTCGTTGAGAAACTGGTCCATGCTGGCAGCAGAGCGGCCATTCGTAGGACTGCAGAATTACCGAGATATTTTTGCCGACGAAGTGTTTTGGATTGCACTGAAAAATACCTTTACCTATGCGCTTGTGGGCGTCCCTCTCCAGATAATCATTGGGCTGGGTATTGCCCTCATGCTGTACAATATCAAGCGGTTGGTGCCGTTTTTTAGAGCTTTGTATTTCGTTCCCTATGTTACATCGGTTGTAGCGGTCGCCTGGGTCTGGCGTTTTATGTATCAGCCCCATATCGGAATCTTTAACCGCATTCTCCTGGATCTAGGCTTCGAACAGATTCAATTCTTGCGCAACCCAGATACGGCACTGTTTTCGATTCTCGCGATGATCATCTGGCATGGGGTAGGGTTTCAAATTGTCCTTTTCCTAGCAGGGTTAGAGATGATTCCCGACACATTCTACGAAGCGGCACAGATTGACGGGGCCAACTCCCGCCAAATCTTTTTCCGCATTACGCTGCCACTTCTCAATCCTACTATCGTGTTTGTGGTGGTCATGAGCAGTATTCGGTACCTGCAGGTGTTCTCAGAAGTGATGAACATGTCGAACGAGGGCTTAGGTGGGCCTCTAAACAGCACCATTTCGACGGTACTCCACATCTATCGTACCGCGTTTCATCGGTTCGATATGGGCCGTGCTTCGGCTATGACGGTTGTCTTGTTTGTAATCGTGCTGGTGATTACCATGATCCAGATGAAACTCGTGACGCGGAAGTTTGAGTACTAGGTGAGGAGGGATAACGTGGCAGTGTTAAATGTGCGGCAGCGCAGAGTCTTGCAGCAAAGTGCCCTTTATGTGTGCCTAACCCTGGGAGCTTTAGCTATGATCTTTCCCTTGATCTGGATGTTCTTTACCTCCTTTAAAACGCCGTGGGAGATTTATGACGTCAACATCCTGCCCCAGAGCTTTCAGCTGGAAAACTACCAGTATCTCATGAAGAATACCGGTTTTCTCCGCTGGCTGTGGGTGAGCAGCGTAGTCGTGGTGTGCACGACCATTAGTGTCCTTGTCTTTGACTCTCTTGTAGGATATACCTTAGCTAAGCTAGAGTTTCGGTTCAAGAATGTGATCTTTATGGCCATTCTTGCTACGCTGATGGTACCCACCGAGATGCTCATTATCCCTTGGTATATCATGTCTGTGGATTTCGGGCTGCGGGACACTTATCTAGGGATTATGTTTCCAGGTTTGATCACGGCCTTTGGGATCTTCCTCACCAGGCAGTTCTATGAAGGTGTTCCCGATGACCTCCTTGATGCTGCTCGCATCGACGGGCTCAATGAGCTGGGAGTTTACCTGCGTATTGCCCTTCCTCAGGTAAAACCTGCCCTGTCAGCACTGGTCATTTTCAACTTCTTGGGCAACTGGAATGCCTTCCTCTGGCCGTTGATTGTAGCGCAGTCGCCTCGCATGCGGACGATACCAGTGGGTATCTCGTTCTTCTCGAACGAGGTTACCACAGCTTGGCATCTTATCATGACCGCATCTACCTGTGCTATTGTGCCAGTTCTGATCGTATTTGTGATCTTCCAAAAGCATATCATTAAGGGAGTACAGTTGTCTGGCCTGAAAGGCTGACACAGTGAATCCAAGCGAAACAGGCGTCCCCAAGCGGAGACGCCTGTTTTTCTTGATTATGATAGAATCTGGGAAATGGCCGCTTCTAATCTGTCCGCTGCCTCTATCTGTCGCTGTTCTAGTTTTTCAAGCTCTTCTTCATAAGAATGCAGCTGTGCCTTGTATCTCTTCAGGCTAGCGGAAAGGGCCTGTGGCCCGGGGCCGCCGTACACGTCTCGCACCTTGACGAAATGCGTTGGCTCTAAGAACTCTTGTAGTTGGGCGCTGTTGATCTGCGGCTTCCTGCCTGTCACCTCTGTGAACGCCACGCTGAACTCATCGTAGTCCAGCTTGTCGAGTGTGAGGCCGCGGTTAATCAGCCCGCGGACGAGTAGGCTGCAGATTTCATGCGCGGTCCGGAAGCTGATGTTTTCGGCACGTACAAGGGAGTCGGCTAGTTCAGTAATGGTGACAAAGTTCTCTCCAATATGTTTATGCACTTTTTCTTCATCAACCTGGAGCCCGCCGGTAAAGCCGGCGATCAGTTTCAAACAGCGCTCTCCTCTTACTAGGGCCTCAAAAGCTACCGTCTGAATCGGATCCTCTGCATCATTCATGTCGGTAAACGGAGTGTTGTGCAGCGCACTGATGACAGTCTCGCACATACCGACCACTATGGATGCCTGCACGCGGATATGCTCCACCGCAACGGGGTTCCTCTTTTGAGGCATGATTGAGCTGGTCTGCACAAACTCATTGGGAACATAGAGGTGTCCAACTTCAAACGACGTCCAGAACCCTAGGTCTTGGGCGAACCTACCCAAGTTAATGAACAAGATCTTGACCGCACTGTATACTTCCAAGAGATAATCTACTGCTGCGATGCAGCCGTATGAGTTCTCTTGAGGCCCGGCAAAGCCAAGAAGTTCTGCCATCCGTTCACGGTTTAGGGGAAAACCAGACGTTGTGATTGCTGCAGCACCCATACTGCACCGATCAGTAGTGTGATAGGCGTTCAGCAGGCGCTGGAAGTCGCGGTTTAAGATCTCAATGAGGGCACCCAAATAATGACCGAACGTGGTGGGTTGTGCAGGCTGACCGTGTGTGTACGCTACGACGATGGTGTCTTTGTTATCTTCTGCAAGTCTGAGAAGTGTCTTCTGCAGGTACAGCAGTTGATTTAGAAGGGTGCGCATATACTGCTTGGTCTTCATTTTAAACAGGGTAATGTTGAGGTCATTGCGGCTGCGTCCGGTGTGAAGTTTCCCTGCTGTTTCAATGCCAATTCTATTGATAAGCTGTTTTTCTACGTAAAAAAAGAGGTCTTCGTACTCTCCGGTATACTCCAAGCTGTCTAAATCGATTTCCTCCTCGATCTCCTTGAGAGCTAAGATAATCTGCTTCCCTTCCTCTTGAGTAAGAATTCCCTGTTCTACTAACATTGCAGCGTGAGCGTAGTTGATGGACATCATGTCGCTGTAGTATTCAGCCTTAAAGGTATCGAAAATGGGTGCTAACACAGTTTCTTGGTAGATGGGGGAAGGGAATTTGGTAGTGTCTTTCACCGAAATACCTCCTAACATTGCCGCTATTTACAAAATAGACGTTAACATCGTTCACATCATGATCACTTAGGTTTCGGCGTGGAAAATCCTGCTCAAAGGCGCTGCCCAGCAGTAATCTTTGTGGAGGCGATTCTTATATGCCGCCTGCTGTCTGCTAAACGCCCTGCGTAAAGAGCTGGTTATAATAATGTAATTTGATTGGTAGCCGACAGGGATTGCGAACTGATTCACGAATATAAGGTGTCGTGACAAAAAACTTCACTGTGGCCGCAGAGAAGGAAGGGTGGAGCACCGCTTCACTCACTATTTTTGCTCGTGAATGTGACTGAGAGCACAATCACAGGCAGAGCTAATCTATACTTCATATTTGAGGAGGTTGTCTTATGAAACGAGTATTAGGCTTAGCTTTGGCACTCGTATTAATGCTCGGCACTTTGGTCGGCGCCCAGACATACGAAGCTGATGTTATCGTTGTCGGCGGCGGCGGTGCTGGCCTTGCAGCAGCCGTTTCTGCAGCTGAAACTGGTGCCAGCGTAATTTTGATCGAAAAAGCACCGTTCCTTGGCGGCAACACCATTATCGCTGGCGGCGCTTACAACGCTGTTGTACCGAAGCGGCAGGCAAATATGCCGATGAACGATGCGCTGATGGCTGATCTGAAGGCCCTCTTAGATGAGGACCCAGCAGAATACGGGGACTTTGGTCCAACCTTAGTCACCCTGCAGGGTCAGATCAGAGAGTATCTTGAAAGTGGCGACACTGATTACCTTTTCGACAGTGTCGAACTGCACATGATCCACACCTACATTGGCGGCAAGCGCACTGACCAAAATGGCTATACCATTACTGGTAACTATGAACTCGTCCGCACCTTGGCAGAAAACGCTGAGGCAGGCCTTGAGTGGCTCGAGAGCTATGGTCTCGTCGTTGGCGATTATGTCCACACCGTGCTTGGCGCACTGTGGCCTAGAACAAACTCAACCGGCTCCGGCTATAACTACATCGAGACCCTCAACAAAGCTGCTCTAGAGCACGGCGTTGAGATTATGACCAATACCCGGGGTGTAGAGCTCATTACCGAAGATGGCCGTGTAGTAGGTGTAAAAGCTGAGAAGGGCAACGAAGAAATCACTCTGTGGGCTAAGAGCGGTGTTGTTCTGGCAACAGGTGGCTACGGCGCAAACCCTGAACTCAGGGCCGAGTACAACACTTACTGGAAAGAGATGCCTCTCGAGATGCCTTCCACCAACTCGCCTCACATCACTGGTGATGGTATCCTGATGGCAAGAGAAATTGGTGCCAACCTCGTAGGAATGGGCTTCATTCAGCTCATGCCCAGCTCTCACCCAGTAGACGGCAGTCTGTTCTCCGGCGTTTGGGGAAGTGCAGAAACCCAAGTTTTCATAAACAAGCAGGGTAAGCGCTTTGTCAACGAGTATGCAGGCCGTGACGTACTGTCTGCCGCTGCCTTGGATCAAGAGGATGCTCTGTTCTTCATCATTACCGACGCTCAGATTGTTGGTGACAGAGACATCACTGATATGCTCGAACAGGGTAACGTTATTAAGGCAGATACCCTTGAAGAACTGGCTGAGAAACTCGGTATCGATCCAGCAACTTTCGTAGCTGAAATCGAGAAATACAACTCCTACGTGGATAACCAGTTTGACCCAGACTTTGGCAAGCCGAATTTCGGCGACTACAAAGTAGAAGTTGCACCTTTCTATGCAACTCCTCGTTCACCAGCTGTGCACCACACCATGGGTGGTCTCGAAATCGACACTCTGGCTCGGGTTATCTCTGTTGACGGAGAACCCATCCCCGGCCTCTACGCTGCTGGTGAAGTTACCGGTGGTATCCATGCTGGTAACCGTCTCGGCGGCAACGCTCAGACCGATATCATCGTTTTCGGACGCATCGCTGGCGAGAGCGCTGCTCTGAGCAAGTAAGCTATGGAAAAACGCTGCACAGGCTCGTCCTGTGCAGCTCTATTACTTCCTAAAGCTGATGAGGTGGAAAAATGAAGAAAGCAAGAACGATCAGTGTCTTGACTGTTGCTTTGGTGCTTGCCCTTTCCATGGCCGCTTTTGCCTGGAATGATGGAGTCTATGTAGGCAAGGCGAATGGCCACAATGGCCCAATTACTCTTCAAGTTACCGTTGAAGGTGGCAAGATTACTGCTATTGAAGTACTTGAGCATAAGGAGACCCCATTCCTCGGTGATGCAGGCTTTACTGTAATTGATGCCATTATTGAAGCACAGAGCACTGACGTGGACGTCATCACTGGTGCCAGTGTAACAAGCCGTGCTGTCTTGGCTGCTGTCAAAGATGCCCTTGGTGGCTTGACAGATGGCACATACACCGGCGAGGGTAAAGGTTTTAAGAGCACAATTTCTGTGGAAGTTGTCGTTGAAGGTGGAAAGATCGCTGCCATCAATGTTCTGAGCCAAGATGAAACCCCAGTCCTGTCTGATGCAGCGTTTAACACCATTCCTGGAGCTATCATTGAGGCTCAATCTACCGATGTTGATGTTGTTACTGGAGCAACAGGTACAAGCAAAGGTATCATTGAAGCTGTTAATAATGCATTGAGCAAATAGTTGGGAGAGAACGATATGGCCAAGGAGAAAAAGCGTAAATTAAGGAAAGGCGATCTGCTGTTGATCTGCATTATAGCAGTGGCCGGATTATTGCTGCTTGGTTTCTCCCACTGGCGTACTCGTGGTGCTGTACAGGGTGCTGCACTGGTGGTAACCAACACAGCGTCAGACACCCAGCAGGTTTATCCTCTCAACAAAGACGCAGTTTTCAAGGTGGAGGGCATCATCGGAGAATCGACGATTGAGGTAAAGGACGGTAAAGCCCGAATTGCCTCATCGCCCTGCCCGGATCAAGTCTGCGTACATGTTTTTGGCTGGGTAGAACATGACTACCAGCTGAGTTTTTGCTTACCAAACCAAATACTCTTGCAAGTGCAAGAATAAGAGCCATAAAGAAGCGCCGCCTCCCACAAAAGGGATCAGCGGCGCTTCTTTAATATGTTCTTAGGGTATGAACCTCAGAATTAGTGCCTGAGCAAACAGCGCTACAATCACTACCGAAATGTCAATTACAACGCCAGCAACCATTGGCTTAGCACCTACACCGGCAACTTCTTGGAAGCTTGTCTTCAAACCGATGGCTCCTAGGGCGGTAGCCAGCATAAACTTAGCTGCTGATGCAATACCACTGACTGTCGGTGCGGAGAGAAGGCCAGTGCTTCGGACAGCGACCATTCCTAGGAAACCTAAGATAAACCACGGGAAGATCTTTGTCACCTTGATTTTTGCCCGCTCATTCTGGTTGCTCTGTAGTTCTTTCTTGGCGTAGATCCAAGAAAAGACAAGTACGATAGGCACGATGAAAAGCGTCCGAGTAAGTTTCACAATGGTAGCCAGAGCCCCTGCAGTGTCTGAGAACGCGTATCCCGCGGCGATTACTGACGAGGTATCGTTGACCGCTGTTCCGACCCAAAGGCCATAACCTGTATCGGTAAGGCCGATCAGTTTGCCAAACCAAGGGAAGAGGATTACGGTCAGAAGGTCGAAAATAAACGTTGCCGAAAGGGCGTAAGCGATTTCCTTATCCTTCGCCTTGATGACGGGGCCCACCGTGGCAACCGCTGTACCTCCGCAGATAGCTGTGCTGACCGAGAGCAGGCTGGAAAGCTTCCAGTTAATCTTGAACACCTTGCTGCAGATATACCCAACACCAAAGGCTGTACTCAGAGTGAAAACCAAGAGAACCATCGCATATTTACCTGCCTGAACAACCTGAGCGAAGCTGAGGCTGATTCCGGTCAGGATGATACCGACACGTAGGATGCGTTTCGAAGTCCACTCGATCCCTACGTCTAAGGACTCATATTTGGAAACCACCGGGTTCAGTGCCATCCCAATCAGGAGTGAGAGAAGGGCGAGACCAAACAAGTCCAGCGGAAGAGTGTTAGTCGCGATTAGTGCCGTCAGTGCAATTGCTAAACATAGAAGTACTCCAGGAACGTGTTTTGTGTATTTTGCCATGTCTATTCCTCCTATCCTTGTTGATTCTACCACGCCCCTGGTATAAACTGAAATTATCGTTTCTTATTCAACAATAAACTATGGTTATGGATGGTGGCAAGCCTTGATAGACTTCAGACACAAGACATTTCTGGCCCTCTGTGCGATTGGGAATTATACAAAAACCGCAGAGCATCTGCATATTACCCAGCCAGCCGTCACGCAGCACATTCAGTTCTTGGAAGAGAAGTACAAGTGTAAGCTGCTTATTTATGAGAATAAACGGTTGAACCTCACGCCGGAAGGGAAAGAACTGCGTGACCTATTAACTCGCATCGCAGCAGATGCAAATCGGTTCGAGCGGCATGTCACCAGTAGAGGGAGTCACAGGGAGGACATCTATTTCGGTGCTACCCTGTCAATTGGCGAGTATCTTATGCCCCAGGTTATCGCTGAGGTGCTGCGCACCAATCCGCGGCTGAACATCCACATGGAAGTGGGGAACAGCCAGGTTCTGCTGGAAAAGCTGCATCAAGGTGAACTGGATTTTGCGCTGATTGAGGGAATCATCGACAAAGCGCAGTATCATTCGCTAGTGTTCAGTCGGGAGCGGTTTATCCCGGTCTGCGCTCCCAGCTCTACTTATGTAGGTAGGAAGGTTGAGTTCGATGAGATCCTAGAATCCACGCTTGTCCTTAGGGAAAAAGGGTCGGGGACTCGGGAAATCTTTGAGAACATCCTGAGGCAGTACAACTACTCCCTAGACAGTTTTCAGAATATCATCGAGATCGGGAATATGGCTGCCATCAAGAAGTTGGTGGCGAGCAATATTGGCATCACATTCTTGTACGAGATTGCTGCCCAACAGGAACTGGTGGCGGGAGAGCTGCACCAAATTGATGTCGTAGGCTTCGATGCGACACGTGAGTTTAACTTCGTATTTCTGAAGGACAGTGCATTTTCGGACAAGTATGTGGGGTACTATGAGATGATGAAGGAAGCTTCTAATCGTGACAGCGTGTAGTACTATTTATGCAGCTCAGAGTCAAATACCCAGGTAGCAGAACCATCTGACCACTTCATGGCCCAGAGGAGCCGGATCTTTCCGCTGGGTGAGGGCGCTACCGCCCAATCGCTGCCTGTAACCCCGTTTTCCAGAATGATGGCAGTGACAATCTCGCCATTAATTTCTCTCGGAAACGCGAGGCGCCATTTGCCCTCGGTTGGTTCTGAGATATCCCATGCAGAGTGAAACATGAGGTAGGTTCCGTCTTCGTTTATAACCACCCGGCCCTGTTCCGCTCCAGGAGTGAAGCCATGGTTTGTAAAGCCGCTCGGTGTCCAAATGTACCAGGTACCATACAGCTGAGTGAAATCATCGTATTCTACTTGGATAAGCGCGTCTTCTGTCTCTGGTTCTTCTCCATTGAGCTCATCTGACCACGTTGATGTATAACTAACCTCTGTCCATGCCTCTGTCTGGGAGGAAAGGGCAAAGGCGGCAACAGCAATAATGAACAGGGCAAACAGTGTCTTGCGGGTCATGAGACCACACCCTTCTTGGTATTTGTTGACTAAATTCGTTAGTTTCCCCATGATTCCTGTTAGCCATTGAGTACAATCGCACCAACGCATCGGAGATACGCGAGTCATCCGCTCTTGGTTGAAGAGCCTTTCTTGGAACTATTGAGAGGCATGTGATGAAGGTGGTTTCAGCTTCCCAGCAAGAGCGTTCTTAGTTCCGCCACCGAATCTACAATGGCTGTCGGTTCGTATGCCTCGAGTTCTTCGCGTTCACCGTAACCATAGGTGACACCTATCGAATCTATGCCGTTGCTCTTGGCACCGATGATGTCAAACTTGCGATCACCGATCATGACCATCTTTTGCGGCTCGTCATCTAGCTGCTCAAGAACTGCTGCAATGAGCTCAGCTTTATTGGTCCTTCTGCCATCAAGGTAGCTGCCGGTGACCAATTCTCTCTTGAAGAACTTGTCGATGTCAAAGTATTCTAAGATCTGCCACGCATACACTTCGGGCTTTGTGGTTGCTACTGCAAGAGTTTTTCCTGCCTTCGTCAGATCCTCCAACAGTTCTGGAATCCCGGGATAGATTTCATTCTTGAACAAGCCATCACCATGGAAGTGCGCTCGATAAAGCCGGATCGCTTCGGCAGTTTTTTCCTCATCAAAGCCGAAGTACGTCTGGAAGGAATCTACCAGCGGGGGGCCGATAAACTTCTTCAGGATTTCGGGGCTTGCCTCTATTCCAAACTGCTTCAAGGCGTGGGCAAGTGAGCCGACGATCCCCTCACCAGGGTCGCTGAGGGTTCCATCTAGATCGAAAATGATATACTCCTTGATTTTCATAAAAACCTCCTGTTAGTATTTTTCTTCCGCGATGGTCAGCATATCGATTATTATATCAGAAAACTCGCGTCGGCATATCGCATGGCCAGCGCATTCCATTGACATTAGAACCCAAAATCACTAACATAAAACGTGGAAACTTAAGCTGCAGGAAGGAGGGAAAACGTTGCAGCTCCTGGTATTCATCCTGAAGAAAATTGAAGTCGAGAATCAGCTTATTACAGAATTGGCCGAGGCAGGCATTACTGGCGGCACTATCTTGACAGGGACCGGAATGGCGACTGCCATGCTCGATCTAGATAGCTTGCCCATCTTTGGTCTGCTGCGTCAGGTTATTGGTGACCAAGAAAGGGAAGCCAGCAAAGTCATGCTGTTTGTGCTCAATGATGAGAAGGCTGACAGGGCTCGCTCTATCATTAAGAAGGTGGTCGATATTACACAACCAAACACAGGAATATTATTTGGAGTTCCCATCTCGTATGTAGAAGGACTAGGTGATTGAACGTGTTTGAATTGAACATCTACGCTTATTTGGCCATCGCACTACTTCTCAGTCTTTTGTCAAGCAAGCTGATGGGGTGGGTGAAGCTCCCGAACGTAACGGGATACCTCGTTTTTGGCCTTCTGGCCGGGCCTTATTGCCTGAAAATTCTTTCGCATGAAATTGTCGCCCGATTCGCAATTGTTCCGGATATTGCCCTCGGGTTTATTGCTTTCTCAATCGGTGCAGAGTTCAAGTACGCCTACCTAAAACAGGCAGGAAAGACTCCTATCGTGATTGCGATCCTTGAAGGCATCGGGGCCAGCATTTTTGTAGTCTTGATCCTCATCCTGACCGGGCACGATGCTGCGTTTTCCATTGTCTTAGGCGCAATTGCTGCTGCAACGGCTCCCGCAGCTACGCTCATGGTGGTGCGGCAGTACAATGCGCAGGGGCCTGTAACCCGAACCCTTCTTCCAGTAGTCGCTCTTGACGACATGGTGGCGATCATAGTTTTTGGAATCTCTGTTGCGATTGCAAAAGCAATAAACAGCACCGAGGGAGTGTCGTTGGCAGCCACCCTCCTCAGTCCGATCATCGAGATTGGCAGTTCGCTCATATTAGGCGTGTTATTGGGCACCGGTCTCAAGCTTCTCACAGACCGCTTCGCTGATCCTGGTATGCGCCTAGCGGCAGCCATCGCGATGATTCTAGCAGGAACTGGGCTGGCCATGATGTTGGGAGCTTCGCCTCTACTAACGTGTATGATCCTTAGTGTTGCTTACACTAATCTGGCAAGCGACAGTGAAGCAGTATTTGCCCAGATTGACCGCTTCACACCACCGTTATTCATGTTGTTCTTCTTCGTATCAGGCGCTGAACTAGATATTACGATTCTGCCCTCAGTTGGGCTGATCGGAGTCCTGTACATTGTTTTCCGCGTGATAGGTAAGTTCGTTGGCAGCTTGACTGGAGCCGAGATTGCTCACGCAGAGCCGGTCGTTAAGAAGTACCTTGGCTTTACTTTGGTTCCCCAGGCAGGCGTCGCCATCGGTTTGGCCACTCTAGCCACACGGGTCATTCCCGAATACGGGCCGCAAATTCAGACTGTTGTCCTCTGTGCCACGGTCATCTATGAGCTAGTGGGGCCGGTTATTACGAAAATTGCGCTTCAAAGAGCTGGCGAGATTAATCCAGCACAGCAAGCGGCTTAAGCTGAGCAATCTTTGCTCAGCTTTTTTCATTGGTCTGTGGTGCGAGTCCGCCAAAAGGAAGCAACATGCCTGGCGATCACTCCAATATTCTACGAACAATGAGTAATCCTTCCAATCGGGTCGGGGCTTGTGATACCACATAGACCAGGGTACCTTGACGTTAGTCGAGGTTTTGAGTATACTTTAGATATGAATTAACATACTATGTTCATTGAGGTGTTGCATTGGAGGTCGCTTTCTCGGAAAGACTGAAACGGGCTATAGGTGACGAAGGTCAACATCTGCAGAAGAAGCTAGGTCATTTGAGCCGCCGTTTTAAGATGAGGATAGATCAGATGAAGGCGGCCGACCACTATTATGAGTATCAATCGATAGGTTTGGGTAGGCCTCATTTATTGGACGGAGATCTTAAAGGATGCTTTGCGGTTGATCTTACGGGTAACTACCGAATAATTGCGAGGCTAGGTACTGATGATCTGAGTCCAGAGGCCTTGAAGATATGCGATGAAGTGATAATAGAAGGGGTGGTAGATTATCATGGTAAGGGAAACAACTGGTTCATTCCGTGATATCATTATACACCCAGGGGAAACGCTCAAAGAAGCTCTTGAAGATCGAGCGATGACACAGAAACAGTTAGCCCAGAGCATAGGTATGACCGAGCAGCACATCTCTCGGATCATCAAAGGTAAGACCAATATATCAGGGAGATGTGCAAAGAAGCTGGAGTATGCGCTCGGCATCCCCGCCTCTTTCTGGATGAATCTCCAAAGGAATTACGACTTGGAACTCGCTGAATATCAGGATAGGAACAACATCTCAGACGAAGAGTATACTATTTTTGAAAAAATCAGAGACATCATGGCAGAGATCCTGTCTCTTAAGGGTGAGAGTTTGGAGGGCGATAAGACCTTTGGGGTCATCCAGGCCCGACGAACATTTCGCTTGTCGAGTTTGCTGCATATTCCTGATGTGATGCCGGATGCCCTGTATCGTAAATCCAAGACAGCGAATATAGATGAATATGTCACATTTGCCTGGCTCAGACTCTGCGATTGCCATCTGGAAGGGATCCCTAAGCCAGAAGCAGGTGATCCAGCAACCTTATTGGAGCACATTGAAGACATAAAGGGATTGATGTTTGGCGATGACATTTACAAGACCCTTAGGAGTTTGCAGTCTCTACTTCGATCCATCGGAATTCGGTTTGCGGTGGTAAGGCATTTCCCGGGTGCACCAATTCATGGCATGACTAGAAAGAACCCCGATGGTACCCTGGACTTGTGTTTAACAGTTCGTGGAAGCAGAGCAGATATTTTCTGGTTTTCACTCTTTCATGAGTTTGCACACATTATCCTGGAGGACTTCGACGACATTGGGTCTTCTTATAGCAAAGAGAGCGAACAGATCGCGGATCGGCAAGCGGCATCTCTGTTGATTTCTGATGAACTATACACAGAGTTTGTGAAAAAACGTGATTTCAGTTACAACAGCATTGCTGCATTGGCAGAAAGCAGCAATGTCCCAGAATATATCATAATTGGTAGGTTACAGAATGATGGGTATCTACCCTGGCAGCATAGTTATAACCGCTATGTGCCGATGTATAAGTGGCAGTAGCGATGTTTGCTTTGCCCCGACTCATCACCCCGAGGTGTCGGGGTTTTTTCATGAAGAAGGAGTTGCATTTTCCCTTTGGGTGTGATATATATGTAACAAGAAGTGATGTTTATGTCACAATGAAAGGGAGGTTCAGTATGTCGAGATACACTAATAAGTATTTCGGGTACATTGGTTTTCTGGGGTTCCTCGGCTTTCGTTACTTCGTCACAGGCAGGATCACAGACCTCTGTTTGTTTGGCTTTTTCGCCTTCTTTGCTTACTTCTGGATCGCAAAGCTCAATGTCAGTATTCCCGATGAGCGCTACCGTGAGAACGTAGAAACGGCCAAAGCCTTCATTGGGAATCTCGCCGTTATCGAGATGGCTGTGCTTTTTGTGCTGTCCGTTCTCTTTTCCCGCTTTCAGGAACTCCTAGTATTCGGAATCACGATTGCCTATGCTTCGCTGATCATCGGCTATGCGGTCAGGCTGTATCAGCTAGAAGAGAGGTGATCGGTATGGGGCAGTTTGTCTGTCACCTGAAGAAGTATCGGCAGCTGGCAGGCCTTACCCAAGAAGAACTAGCCGAGAAGGTTCAGGTCAGGCGGGAGACTATTTCAAGGCTTGAAGCGGGGAAGTATAACCCGTCTCTAAAACTCGCCATCGATATTTCGAGGGCGGTAAAGGCACCGATCGAAGATATTTTTGTCTTTGAATGATTCGGATTGTCGAAAACCACCTTCGGCCAATGCAGTATTAGGCCGGAGGTGGTTTGCTTTTATCAAAAATATTACAAGCAAAGTGATTCGGGTCACAGCGAGAGTTCTTGATACATTCTATAATAGCGGTGTGCTTAGGAATTGGCCCAGCCCGTATTGGCAGGCCTTTGTGATCGGAAAGGTGAGTGAAGTATGAAAGAAAACCTGTTCAATAGAGACGAGATGGCCAAGGCATGGGAAGGCTTTATCCCAGGTAAATGGTCTGAAGGAATTGACGTTAGGGATTTCATTCAGAAGAACTACAACCCTTATTACGGGGATGCCAGCTTCTTACAAGGCCCCACTGAGAACACAACTAGCCTGTGGAACAAGGTTGACGAAATGATCCAAACTGAAGTCCGCAACAAGACTATCAACGTGGATCTAGAACGCTTCAGCGGTATTGACAACTTCGAGCCCGGATATATCGAGGCGGACAAAGAAGTAGTCGTTGGCCTCCAGACTGACGAGCCTCTGAAGAGAATCATGAACCCATACGGGGGCTTCCGCATGCTGAAGAATGCGCTTGACGCATATGGCCTTGAGATGGATCCAGAACTAGAGGCCAAGTTCACCGAGTACAGAAAGACTCACAACCAAGGCGTCTTTGATGCCTACACTACCGAAATGCGGAAAGTCCGCACAGTGGGCCTGCTGACCGGTCTTCCTGATGCCTACGGCCGGGGAAGAATTATCGGTGACTACCGCCGCGTCGCGCTTTACGGCACCAATTACCTCAAGGAAATGCGTATGCGGGACAAGGAAAACCTCACTGGGCCCGCTACTGAAGATACAATTAGGCTCCGGGAAGAGTTTTCTGAGCAGATCCGCGCTCTTGACGAAATGACATCGATGGCTGCCAAGTATGGCTTTGATATCAGCCGTCCCGCACGCAATGCCCAGGAGGCTGTTCAGTGGCTCTACTTCGGCTACCTTGCAGCTATTAAGGAAAACAACGGTGCAGCCATGAGCTTGGGCCGCAACACAGCTTTCCTTGATATTTACATTGAACGTGACCTCAAACGGGGCCTCATTGACGAAAGGCAGGCTCAAGAGCTCATCGACCAGCTCGTAATTAAGCTGCGCCTAGTACGGCATCTGCGTACTCCTGAATACGATCAGCTCTTTGCCGGCGATCCAACCTGGGTAACAGAGGCCATCGGCGGCATGAGCTTGGACGGCAGGCCGCAGGTAACCAAGACCGCTTTCCGGTTCCTGCATACTCTGACTAACCTGGGAACTTCTCCTGAGCCAAACATGACCGTTCTGTGGTCTGACGATCTGCCTCGGGACTTTAAAGAATACTGCGCTTACATGAGCATCAAGACCGACTCTATCCAATATGAGAACGACGATCTGATGCGGCCAATCTATGGTGATGACTATGCTATTGCCTGCTGCGTCTCGGCAATGAGAGTCGGTAAAGACATGCAGTTCTTCGGTGCTCGTGCAAACCTTGCTAAGGCTCTGTTGTATGCTATCAACGGCGGCAGGGATGAAATCCGTTCAGATAAGGAAACAGGTGAACCGATGCTGGTTCTGCCTGGCATCGAGATGAACACTCAGGAAGTCTTGGACTACGACACAGTTCTTGATAATTTCAAGAAGGTCATGGACAAGCTAGCTGAGATCTACGTCAATACCATGAACACCATTCACTACATGCACGACAAATACGCATACGAAGCAGGGCAGATGGCGCTCCATGATCCGTTTGTACACCGCTACATCGCCTTCGGGATCGCTGGGCTGTCTATCGTAGCCGACTCCCTGTCTGCAATTAAGTATGCCAAGGTTAAGCCTATTCGCAACGAGCATGGCATCGCAGTAGACTTCGAAGTTGAGGGAACCTTCCCTCGCTACGGCAATGACGATGACCGGGCTGATGAAATTGCGATCAAAGTCAACGAGTACTTCATGGAAGCACTGCGTAAGCATCCTGCTTATAGAAATGCCGAACACACCCTATCTCTCCTGACCATTACGTCGAACGTGGTCTATGGTAAGAAGACCGGGGCAACCCCAGATGGGCGCAAGAAGGGCGAGCCTTTCGCTCCAGGTGCAAACCCAATGAACGGAGCAGACACCATGGGTGCTCTGGCTTCACTGAACTCTGTGGCTAAGCTTCCTTACAAGAAAGTCAACCAAGACGGTATCTCTAATACCTTTACCATTGTACCGTCTGCACTCGGTAAGAACCTTGAAGAACAGGTCACTAACTTGACCAATATCCTGAACGGCTACTTCAAACGGGGTGCCTTCCACGTCAACGTGAACGTGCTCGACAGAGAACTTTTGATCGATGCCATGGAGAACCCAGAGAAGTATCCGAACCTCACCATTCGTGTTTCTGGTTATGCTGTGCGCTTCAATCAGCTCAGCCGTGAGCATCAGCTCGATGTGATTAACAGAACCTTCCACGAAGCAGTGTAAGAGTCTGACAGAAAGAGGGGACGTTATGCAGGGATATGTACACTCAATTGAAACAATGGGCCTAGTCGATGGCCCTGGAACTCGAACAATATTCTTCCTGCAGGGATGTCCCCTCCGCTGCGCATACTGCCACAATCCAGACACCCAGAAACGGGTTGGGGGTCAGCTCATGACTCCCGAAGAGATTGTGCGGACTGCCTCTAGATACCGCACCTACTATGGCGAAGAGGGCGGCGTCACCTTCTCCGGCGGAGAACCTCTCCTGCAGGGTAAGTTCGTGTATCAGACCTTGAAGCTCCTCAAGGCCGAAGGGTATAATACTTGTATAGACACCTCTGGATTTGGGAACCCCCAATACTACCCACTGATCATGCCGCTGGTAGATACGCTCATTCTCGACGTCAAGGCATTCGATCAGCAGTCCTTCAAAGATCTAACACTCATCGATGGCTTTGAGATCTACATCGATTTTCTCAATAACCTCGAACACTACGGATTTGATGGGCAGATTTGGGTGCGGCATGTCATGGTACCCGGCCTCACTGACAGTAAGGAAGCGATGGAGAAGTTTGTCAGGATTCTAAGGCCAATCCGGAACAAGGTTGATCGAATTGAGATTTTGCCGTATCATACTTCAGGGGTGCAGAAATACCAAGAGCTAGGAATACCCTATCGCCTAGAGGGAGTCGAACCTATGGATAAAGATAGAGCTAAGGAGCTAGAGATCTACGCCAACAAGCTGTTTGCTGAGGATCTGCGGAAGGAACGGGCAGAACAGGAGCAGAGGAGAATCGAGAAGTTTCGGCAGCTTAAGGAGCACGAAGTAGCATCACCAGACGAAAAAGCAGAGATGTTCGAGATTCTGCGCGGGCTGCCATTGCTCAGCGATGTCGATGAAGAAGACGTAGAAGCCGTTCTAAGTGAAGTTATCGTCGCTAACATTAAAGCTGGCGAGCTCGTCTTCAAGACGGGAGATGCTCCGGATTTCATGTACCTGATCTACGAAGGCCAGATGAAGATCTTCGTCAACACAATGGACGGCGAAGAACAGATCTTCTACATCTATCGTGATGGCGATTTTGTGGGCGGCTTAAACCTCCTGGTTCAGACTCCTTACCGCTACATCGGCCAAGCGCTAACGGACTGCAAGGTCGTAGTCATACCGAAGTATACATTCGATAAGTACTTCTGGGATTCACCAGTCGTTCTGCGGAGCGTATTGGTGAAGAGCTTCGAGAGAATTCGTTGGGCAGAAGAGCTCATTCAAAGGCTTTCGACCAGCAACGCGTCGATGAAGACAGCAGGGCTGCTCTTGAAGCTTGTGAAGAGGCTTGGAGTTGAAACCGATGACGGAATTCGGCTCGAGCTCTCCATGAGCCGGGAAGAGCTGGGTAACTACTCAGGCCTTAGGCGTGAAACGATTACGAGAAAACTCGGCGAGTTCAAGGAGTTAGGTTACATCGAGCTGGAGGGAAGCCGAGTCATCATCGTTAAAGACCTCGAAGCCTTAGAAAGCTATGTTATGTAGTGATATTACACCTCCACCCATGATCGGTGGGGGTTTTTGCTATATGTTCCAAACTCGATTACAGGAGGGATTTGATGCGGCTCTATTTGACTGCAGATGAAATTGACTTCACCATCGATGAACTGCCTGACAAGAAACCGACTAAGAAACTCCTGATGTGTACTCCTGAATACTTCGACGTAACCGAAGCGATTAACGAGTTCATGTACACTCTTCAGGAAGATAGGGTTGTCCTGAACCAGGTGGACAAGCCTAAAGCGATCAAGCAGTGGAATCAATTGAAGGATTTATATACGGCTCTCGGCTATGAGGTAGAACTCATCAGCGGGCCGTATGGATTAGAAGATGCGGTCTTCTCTGCTAACCAAAGCTTTCCTTACATTAATCCTGAGACAGGCGAGAAGGAAGTTATCATGAGTGTCATGCGTAAGGAAAAGCGTAAGCAAGAAGTGCCGTATTTCGAAGCCTGGTACAAGAACGCAGGGTACAAGATCCACCATCTACATGACTGCTGCTTTGAGGCAATGGGTGATGCTTTGTGGTTCCCAGGGAAGAACATGATTATTGCCGGATACGGCAGTACAGAGCACCATCGCACCGATCTCGAGGCACTCCGGCAGTTATCTGAGATTACTGGGTTTCCCGTGATCGGCATCCATCTGGAGCACAAGGATTTCTATCATCTAAATACAGCCTTGTGTTTGGTCAGCCTCGAAACCTGTTTAGTATATCCTGACGGTGTGGGCAAGGAAGGCATGCGGATACTGCAGAAACTGTTTAAGAACATAGTCGAAGTTCCGAGAGAGGAGGCTTATGCACCTAATTTTGCCTGCAATGCTTTTTCCCCTGATGGGCGGGTGGTACTGATTCAGCATTCGTGCCCAGAGACCATAGCCGCTCTCGAACGGCTTGGCTACATCGTACTACGAGTTGATACTTCGGAGTACATCAAGTCGGGCGGTTCAGTTTTCTGCATGAAGATGCAGGTTTACTAGTACTTGGTGCAAGATGTAAATATATAGTTTACACCAGGCCTGATATGGTGTCAACGGGGAATTTGCGTTTTCCTCCGTAATGTGTTATGATAGAATGTGTTCGTATCTAGACAATCGGAGGAATTAGTTGATGAATTTGCTCAACAAGCAGGTGATCCACGAGACGTTTGGCGAAGGCAGCGTAGTGGAGCATGAAGGTACCGTGTTGACGGTAGAGTTTGAGTGCGGTACACGGAGATTCTTATTTCCCGATGCGATGGGAACATTCTTGAAGTTAGTTGACCAAGATGCGGCTCTTGAGGTCAAGCAGCTTAAGGCAGAGGTAGAAGAGCAGCGCCAAGAAGAAGCAATGATTCTTGAGCAAGAGAGAGCCCTTGAGTATGAAAAACGGCAGCGCATGCTCGAATTAGAGAAGCTGATGAAAAACCACAAGCTCTCGCCTACGTCGCAGGCTGTTTTCTGGTGTGAGCCCGACGAACTTGATGAAGTTTTTACTGAGTGGCGAGTTTCTCCGGGCGCTATGAAGAGCGGCCCTAGAAAAGGAGAACCGAACCGCCTTGCGCGCCTGCACCAAAACAGCAGCTGCGTTATAACCGTTAGGGATGACGATGAACCTGAAGAGAACAGGCGGATCGTCGGTATGTTCATGGTCAGTGAGACATACATCAGCAGTGAAACCGATGACGGTTCGATTCCAGCCCATTCGGAGTATAGGCTGCGCCTCTCTGAAGAGGAATCTCAGAAGATGCAGTTTTGGAAGTACTACGTGAACAGCCGGCATCCACACAGAATTACGTGGAACAGCGGGCGTCACCGCTACTTTGAGAACATCTGGATGGCCCAGATTCTGAAGGATGTTATGGAGTTAAGGCGGGGCACTGAAGACGAGCAGTTAGTCCGTGATTTCTTCGAACATTTCTGTCATATTAATCGCATTGATGAAACGGAACTGCCTGAACCAAGCGGCGCATTAGTCGTAAACAAGTAAGCGCTATTTAGAAAAACCCCGTTTCGGGGTTTTTTCGCGTCTTGCGATAATTCAAGGGTGGCTAGGGAGGGGAAGCATCATTGAGTGCGAGGATCTATGATCGAGAGTTGGGTATCAAGACAACAGGGTTGCGTGAGTGGCAGGGTACTACTGCTTATAACCGGTACGAGGCTACGCCTTATCAGGCTTTAGAGACGTTGTTTCAGTCATATAGGGTCAAGCAAGGAGGCCGCGTAGTAGACTTCGGCTGTGGTAGAGGGCGGGTGGTCTTCTATATTCATCGCCGATTCAAGGTTCCTGTGGTCGGTATCGAAGCCAATGATAA
>ERZ773359.1232-NODE-1232-length-36115-cov-7.706018_pt1 | contig 36115 bp, 32 predicted proteins | sample MGYA00374955_ERZ773359 | MGnify/ENA primary metagenome ERZ773359 (study PRJEB29098, sample SAMN04486028) | biogas fermenter metagenome | study: EMG produced TPA metagenomics assembly of the Biogas fermentation microbial communities from Germany - Plant 4 DNA1...
GGCTGATCGGCAGTTCGGCACGCTTGCCCGCCTCGTCCACGAGCGCAACCGTCAGGTCGATAGGCTCCTGCGGCGCGTCGTCATCTTCCATGCCAGCGTCCGCCAGCGAGAAGACCAGCGCGCTATCCGCCGAGGTATCGAGCGCCCCGCCCGGCACGGCAATGGTGTAGCGCGCCCGGTCGCCCTCCTGCCAGCCGAGGTAGACGGCTTTTGTCTCGCGCATGCCCCACTTCATCGCCACGCGCTGCTCGTGCCACGTCGAGAGCCCCTCGCCCGCCAGCATTGCACCCTCAAGCGTCGCCGTGCGCACGTCGATGTCCTCGTCAAACGTACTGACGTACCGGGTTGACGATTCCGCATACTGCTGCACGTAGATCGTCTCCGGCAGCCAGTCGCCCGCCACCCGCGCGTCGCGGAACAGCGCGCGGTAGCCGCTCTCGCCGCGCAGCGTCGCCTCAAGGAAGGCGCTGATCGCCACCGACGCCGCCTGCTGCTGCTCCTTGGCGGCCAGGATCGGGCGGAGGTTGTAGAAGACCGCGCCGCCCGCCCCGGCGTCGCTGCGACGACCCCACGTTGTGTTGAACTGCCCGTGGTTCGCGCGGTCGATGTAGAACACGGCCTTGAAGCCGTCAAAGCCCTCCGAGAACTCGACGCGGTCGTACTGTGACGCCGCCGAGAGCGTCTGGACATCGCCATCATACGAGCCGTGCAGCACCAGGTAGTTCACATCGCGGAGGGGCGTGCCGACACTCGCCGGGCGGTACTGCCCGTCGACGGGCGCGATGCCGACGACTGCGCGGATATTGAAGCCGTAATCAAAGGCCACGGCAGCGTCGTCGGGGTATGCAGGCAGCCGGTTGAACGCCGCCGCAATCGCCACCGCCTCGCCGCCGCGCGAGTGCCCGATCAGCGCGATGTTCTCCATGTCCACGCGCCCGGCGAAGGGGCTGGCCGGGTCGCTGTTCCAGGCCCGCCACTGGCGCAGATGCTCCAGCAGCAACCAGCCGCGTGCGTCGTTCTCCTCCTTCAGACCGCCGATGATGGAATCCCAAGTGCTGTTGAGAAAATTCTCGTCCACCGACGCGACGATCATACCCCGGCTGGCGAGCAGTTCGCCGAGATAGTCATAGCCCTCGTCTGAGAAGTCCTCCGCAAGGTGGTTGCCATGGACAACGAGCACCAGCGGGAACGGCCCATCACCGTCCGGGTACCATACCCGCGCGTTGAGCGGCAGCGCCTCCGAGTCGAAGCCCCAGTAGGCCGTGCGCGCGTCGCCGCCCAGGCCCTCCCAGCCCTTTACAAACGCCGATCCGTCTACCGGCTCGGTGATCAGGTCCGCGCCTGCGCCATACGCCTCGCGGTGGCGGTCCTCGCCGCTACCGTAGGTCAGGGTAAGCACGTCGTAATCGCCGGGCAGGGACGGGTCGGGCAGATCAAGCGGGGGCGGCGCCGACGGGCTGAGTGCAGCGGCATTCGGCGCGGACTCGGCCATGAATCCCTCATTGAGCAGCCAGAACACGCCGAAGGCCAGCGCCACCAGGCCTATCACGAGGGAGGCAAGCGCAACAACTCGCCGCGCCGGAGCCAGCCGCCGCCAGCCGCCCGCGAGCGTCCCCGCGCCCGCGCCGATCAGCGTGCCGACGACGACCACAGCGGCGATAACAACAGCCATCCCCGCGTCAGACCCCGTCATCAGGCCGTAGTTGCCCGCCGAGAACAGCGCGACGGCGAGCGCCCAGCGGAAAAGGCCGGGCAGCCTGGCAAGGGCGGCAATCAACACAGAGAGCAGGTACGCCGCAAGCGCTATAACGAGCACGCCACTGACGAACATCAGTGGCGTGAGGACAAGCGGGCTAGCAGGCACGGTAAAGTTTGCGACCTGGAGCACCCACAACAGCAGCGCGGCAGTCAGCAGCGCAAGCGCCGCGCCCTTCCACGTCTGCGGGACGGGCTTCACGGTGCGCCAGGCACGGGCCAGCCAAGACTTGAAACGGTGAGTGCCTCGCTGCAGCGGGACGAGCAGTGCGGGGCCGGTGCGTTTGGGGAGGATGTCCGTCATGCGAAGAATTGCTCCGTTGGTTGTACAGGTACCATCACCCTATTCTACGCAGGGTGGCTGCAGCAGGTTCCCCCGGGCGGGAAACCCGGGCGGGGCCAGGGTGCACGCGAGTCACGACGCGTCGGCGGCGCGTTAGCGGCACCCTGGCGGGCTGTTCCTGATGTGTGGGTTGATCAGGCCGGTGCCGGTACGACGTTGCGCAGTACGTCGACTGTGACCTCGGCGCTGCACCCGTCAAGGTCCTCGAACTCGCTGATGTTGCTGAGCGTCGTCTCGGCGATGTTGGTCAGCGCGGTATCGGTGAAGAACGCCTGGTGCCCGGTTATGAGCACGTTGGGGAAGGTCAGCAGGCGGGCGAACAGGTCGTCCTGAATGACCTGGTCGGAGAGGTCCTCGAAGAACAGCTTCTCCTCTTCCTCGTACACGTCGAGGCCCAGGTAGCCGACCTTGCCGCTCTTCAGCGCCTCGATGGTCGCCTCCGTGTCGATGAGCGCGCCCCGGCTGGTGTTGATCAACATAACGCCGTCGCGCATCTGACTGAGCGCCGCCGCATCGATGAGGTGATAGGTCTCCGGCGTGAGCGGGCTGTGCAGCGTGATGATATCCGAGCTTGCGTACAGCTCGGGCAGGCTGACATACTTCCCGCCTAGCTCAACGAACTCGTCGTTCGGGAACGGGTCGTAGCCGAGGATATTGCAGCCAAAGCCGCGCAGGATCTGCCCGACGATACGCCCGATCTTGCCAGTGCCAATAATGCCAACCGTCTTGCCATGCATGTCAAAGCCGAGCAGACCTTCCAGCGCGAAGTTCCGCTCGCGCACGCGCATATAGGCCCGGTGGAACTTGCGGTTGAGCGTGAGCATCAGCCCGACGGTGTGCTCGGCGACCGCGTAGGGTGAATAGGCCGGCACGCGGACCACCGTCAGGCCCAGCCGCTTGGCGGCCTCCAGATCGACATTGTTGAACCCGGCTGAGCGCATCGCAATCAGGCACACGCCGACATCCGCCAGCCGGTTCAACACCCGCTCGCTGAGGTCATCGTTGACGAACGCGCAGACGGCAGGACACATCTCCGCAAGTGGAGCGGTGGCATACGTGAGGCGCGCTTCGATGAAGATGAGATCGTGGCCGTGACGCTGGTTAGCTCGTGTCAGGTATGTCCGGTCGTAGGATTTTGTACTAAATACCGCCACGCGCATTGTATTTCTCTCCTGTTAGATCGAACGATCAGCACCCTTAGTATAGCAGACTCCACCACGCCCGTGGGGGCAACGAGCGCAGGCCCGAGTCGCAACCCCGGCGGGGGTGGTGATATAATCCCCCCTCGATATCTGAGTGGAGTTATTCTGTCTATGAGCCTGATACGCCGTACACGCTACACTGGATACGCTGTTCTCGCCGCACTGCTCGTTGTCGGGCTGGCCGCGTGCCAGCCGGCCCTGCCCGAGCCCACACCCACCGCAACGCCCCCCGTCAACGACGCCACACCGGATGAAACCGGCGAGGACGTCGAGGTTGTTAGCGTCGCGACCGTCGAGCCGACCGAAGCGCCGACTACCGAGCCGACCGAAGAGCCGACGGACGCGCCCGTCGAGCCGCCCGCCGAGCTTCCACCGCCGCCGGAGATGATCGGCCCGGAGAGCTACCCTGAGGGCATTAACCCGCTGACCGGTCTCCCCGTCGAGGACCCGTCGATCCTGGCGCGTCGCCCGCTGGTCGTGAAGATCTCCAACGCGCCGGAAGTCGTGCGCCCGCAGAGCGGGCTCAGCCAGGCAGACATCATCTTCGAGTACTACGTCGAGGGCGGCTGGACACGCTTCGCGGCGGTCTTTTACGGCAGCGGATCAAACCACATCGGCCCGGTGCGCAGCGCCCGCCTGCCAGACATCCAGCTTGTGCCCGCCTTTGACGGCGTGCTGGTGTTCTCCGGGGCCAGCCGGGGCGTGACGGACGCGCTCAAAGAGACAGATATGTACCCGCTGCTGATGATGACGCCGCACTTTGGGCTGGGCGAGCCGTGGTTTGTGCGCTTCCCGCGCGAAGGGCTGGCGTTTGAGCATACGCTGTACACCAACACGGATGAATTGTGGGCGCTCGCCGTGGAGCGCAACCTGCGGGCGACGAACATCCCGACGCCGGGGCTGGCCTTCCACGCGCTGCCACCGAGCGGCGGTTCGCCCGCGTCCGTTGCCACGCTGGACTACGCCAAGACCAGCATCCGCTGGCAGTACGATCCGGTCTCCGGCAAGTACCTGCGCTGGACGGACGGCATTGTCCACACCGACGCGCTGACCGGCGACCAGCTCGCCTTCGACAACGTGGTGGTGATCGGCTCGACGCTGGAGCTGGAGTACCTCTACCCGGAGAAGTATGGCGAGGAGGAAGACTCGCTCTATATTGAACTGACCGGCTACAACGGCCCGGCAACGTACCTGCGCGATGGGCAGGTGTACCAGGGTCGATGGTTCCGGCAGGAGGGCGGGATGTTCCAGTTCGTCGGGCCGGATGGGCAGGTGATGCCGCTCAAGCCGGGGAAGACGTTCGTGCAGATCGTGCGCACCGGCTACGAGCAGGTGATCGTCAAGCCGTAGGCGATCAACGTCGCCACCTTCCCGCATCGCAGGCAGGGGTGTTACGTGTCGAGAAATACGGTAGGGGCAGGTCTGAGACCTGCCCCTACAGGATCGTCACACGGGGAGCCGCGAAGTTGATTCGCGGCAGGTTTCAACCCCGCCTGTATTCCGCCCGTGCCAGCGTGAACCGCTCCAGCAGGTCGCGGCGGACCTCCACGCCGATGCCCGGCCCCTGCGGCACGTCGATGGTGCTGTCCTCGTTCAGCGTGAACGCCGGCTCAACGATGTCTTCCTCCCAGTAGCGGGCCGACGCCGAGATGTCGCCGGGCAGCCGGAAGTTCGGCAGCGAGGCCACGGCGAGGTTCGCCGCCCGCCCGATGCCCGTCTCCAGCATGCCGCCGCACCACACCGGCACGTCGCGCTCCTCGCACAGATCGTGGATGGCCTTCGCCGCGCTGATGCCGCCTACCCGCGCCGGTTTGATGTTGATGATGCGACAGCTCCCAAGCTCCAGCGCCTCGCGAGCCCGTCCCAGCGTCGTGATGCTCTCGTCGAGGCAGACAGGCGTGTAGAACGCCTGCTGCAACGTGGCATGGTCGAGCAGGTCGTCATAGCCAAGCGGCTGCTCCAGCATCAGCAGGCCGTACTCGCCGAGCGACCACAGCAGCGGCGCATCGTCGAGTGTGTAGGCGGCGTTCGCGTCCGCCATGAGCGGCAAGTCGGGGAAGCGCTCGCGGATCGCCGCAAGCACGTTCGCATCCCACCCCGGCTTGATCTTGACCTTGACGCGCCGGTAGCCCTGCTCGACGTAGGCCGCGATCTGCTCGACAAGCTGCTCAACCGTCGGCTGGATACCCACGCTGACGCCCACGTCAACACGGCGGCGCTCCCCGCCGATCAACTCCGCCAGCGACACGCCGCGCAGCTTCGCCTCCAGGTCCCACACCGCTGCTTCCAGCCCGGCCTTCGCCATGTTGTGCCCGCGCACCGGGCTGAACACCTTCGGCACGTCGGCGGCGGACTCAAGCTCCGCGTCAAGCAGCAGCGGGATCAGCGCGTCGCGCTGGGCGTGCCAGCACGTTTCCGCCGTTTCCGCCGAGAAAAGCGGCAGCCGCTCGACCGGTGCTTCACCCCAGCCGACCTCGCCCTCGACGTACACCGCCGTGATCACGCGGTAGATGCCATCCTCGCGCCCGAAGCTCGTCTCAAACGGCTGGCGCAACGGCATCTCGATATGGAACTGCTCGACGCGTTCGATCTTCATGCTTCCCCCCGTGCCAGTATTTCGACATCCAACCGGCGATCCAGCACGTAGGCGCTGCGCCGCGCCCCGCCACCGCCGCCGGTCACAAACCACGCCGCCACGTAGCCCATCCCGAAAAGCGCCTCAAACACCCCGCGGACCTGCTCCTGCCACGCCCGCGCCAGCCCCATATCCACCGCCTTGACGGCGGGCAGGTCGGCGGGGACCTCGACGAGCACGCGGGCGGGCCGCCCGTCGCAGAGCGCATCAGCGGGCGCGCGCAGACCATCACCGCGCGGGGTGGACGGGTTCAGCAGGACCGCCCCGGCCTTCTCCCATGCCTGCCATGACGGGCCGGGGTCGCCGCCCAGCCGCCGCTCGACGTGCCTACTCCCCAGCCACCACTCGACCTCAAGGCGATCGGTGGGCAGGCCCGCGTAGATGCCGTGAAGCTCGCCGTAGACGTTGCGCTTGTAGGTCCGCGCGATGCCGCCCAGCCGCCTGATGTTGAGGTGTGCGTTGCGGCTCAGCAGCGGGTCGAAGGTCCACGTCGCCAGCCCGACGCCCTGCTCCAGCAGCGCCTGGCGCTGTGCCAGCTTGAGCCGGTAGCCGATCCCCCGGCCCTGATACGCCGGGTGCACAGCGAGCATCTCCGAGCAGTGCTGGAGCCGCGTGCCCAGCCACGCCGCACGCGGATCTCCTTCGCGGAGTACGCCGGGGTAGCCAAGCACAAAACCGACGAGGTCGCCGCCGTCAAACGCGCCAAGCAGCAGGCCGCCATACTCGACCCACGTCACCATCAGGTGCATGGGGACGACATCGCGCTCCACCATGTTCCAGGCGGCACGCTGCACGTCCTCGACGGCGCGCATCTCGTCGTGAGTCTCGACGGGGCGGATCTCAATATCAGGTGGCATAGGTTGTCCTCGGTTTGATCTGGGGATGATCAGGGTTTGGCAGCGACAGGTGCCGATGTTACTATACGCCCGCTGAAAAGTCTACGTCAATCCCAGGAGGTCAGCTTGATCCGCGTCGTGTTTCTCGGCACACCCGAGTTCGCCGTCCCCAGCCTCGAAGCGCTGATCAAAGACGAGGACTTTGAAGTCGTTGGCGTCATCACGCAGCCCGATCGCCCGGCAGGGCGCGGCCAGCAGCTACGCCAGTCGCCAGTGAAGCAGGTCGCGCTCAAACATGGCATCCCCGTCTACCAGCCGAAGAAGCTGCGCAACAACCCCGAAGCGCTTGAGAAGCTCCGGGAGTGGCAGCCGGACGTGATGGTCGTCGCGGCGTTCGGGCAGATCCTGCCGCGCGAGGTGCTGGAGGCCGCCCCGCACGGCTGCATCAACGTGCACGCCTCGCTGTTGCCGCGCTGGCGCGGCGCCGCGCCGATCCAGTACGCCATCCGCGCGGGAGATGCCGAGACCGGCGTGTCGATCATGAAGCTCGACGAAGGGCTGGACACCGGGCCGACGCTGGTGCGCTGGGCGACGCCCATCCGCCCGGACGACACAGCGGCGACCCTGCACGACCGGCTCGCCGCTTACGGCGCACGCGCGCTGACCCACACGCTCAGGGCCTACGTGGAAGGGCTGCTCAAGCCGGAGCCGCAGCCCGAGGAGGGTGTGACCTACGCGCCGGCGCTCAAGAAGGAGCAGGGGCGCATCGACTGGACGGAGCCTGCCGAGGCGATTGACCGGCACGTGCGCGCCTACGACCCCTGGCCGGGAACCTTCACCACGCTCGACGGTGAAATGCTAAAGATCATCAGCGGGAAGCCCCTGCCGGGCGAGAACACGGGCAACCCACCCGGCACCGTGATCGAGCATGACGGCGGGCTTGCCGTGCAGACCGGCGACGGGCTGTACATGCTGGAGAGTGTCCAGCCTGCAGGCAAGCGAGCCATGAGCGCGCAGGCGTACCTGGCCGGGCACGCGGATATCATCGGGCAGCGGCTGGGTGAGGACGAGGAATAGCGGCGGGCTCTGCCCACCGGCGTAAACGCGAGCCAGTTATTCCGTACGCAAATTTGAAACAGGCCCGGCCTGAGGTTAACCCTTGACCAGTAAGCGCGCTATCACAACCGTATTCTTCATCTCGTTCGTCGCGCTCGGCATGACCGTCCCGCTGCTGGGCGTGACAGTACAGGACCTCGCCGCGCGCTTCGGTGTTGCGATTGAGAACGCCGGGCAGTTCCAGACGGCGATGTCGTTCGGCGGCGTTGTCAGCTCGCTCGTCGCGGGACGGCTGTACGACCGCATGAACGCACGCCGCCTGCTACCGCTGGGCAGCGGCCTGATCGCGATCTCGATGCTTGGCCTGTACCTCTCGACGAGCCAGCTCGCCGGGCTGCTCAGCGCCTTTGCGATGGGCGTCGGCTTTTCCGTCTACCTGCTCGGCCCGAACGTGATCATCACCCGTCTGAACGCGGGCAACGCCGCGGGGCCGCTGAGCGCGCTGAACTTCACCTACGGCGTCGGGGCGATCCTCGCGCCGCAGCTTGTCACGCTCGGCACGTTGCTCGCAGAGGTGCGGATCGCGTACCTCATCACGGGCGGCATGATGGCGCTGCTGACCATCCCGATGGCGCTGGTCGACGTGCCGCCGCCCGTCACCGCCACGGAGGAGGGCAGCCGGGCACCACGGGTTAACTGGCTGCACCTGCTACCGTTCGTCGTGCTGTTCTACTGCGCGATGGGCATTGAGGTCAGCTTCAACACGTGGGTCGTCACACAGGGGCAGCTTGTCGCACGCGTGCCACTCACCACAGCGAACTTCGCCGCCTCCATCTTCTGGATCGGCTACACGCTCAGCCGGGGCGCGGCGGCATGGATCGGCAGGCGGATGACCTCGCTGCACCTGCTGATCAGCGCCATCGGCGTGATGATCGCCGGGTACATTCTGATGCTGGCCGTGCCCGCCAGCCCAGCCGTGTTCATCGCCAGCGCGCTGATCATCGGCATCGGCACCGGGCCGCTGTTCCCCGCCTCGCTCGCCACGACCGGCGAGGCCTTCCCGCTGGTGATGGGGCAAGTAACGGGCCTGCTCACCGCCGCGGGTAACTTCGGCCCGACGACTCTGCCGCTCCTGCAGGGGCGCGTCGGCGGCGGGCAGAGCGGCGGGATGTCGCTGCTACTGGCCTTCAGCGGAGTGATGCTGCTCGCGGCGCTGGCCGTCCAGCGCTACAAGCCGGGGATGCTTGGCGTGAGGCTTGCACCGCAGCCCGCCCCCGTGGACGACTGAGGCCCGGCGCTACCACTTCTCCCAGTGGACAACCTCATCGAAGGGCAGCCGCCCGCCCCTGCGCGTGGGCCGGTCCTGCTTGTTCGCCGGGTAGCCAAACGACACCACCCATGCAACGCGGTGGCCTTCCGGCACACCAAGCAGCTTCGCCGTCTCCTCCGGCTGTTTGAGGTAGCCAACGACGGAGCCGACACCCACGCCGTGCGCGGTGAGCATCATGTTCTGCACCGCGCGCCCGAAGTCGAACTCCGGCGAGCCGCTTGACGACGGCTCCGGCGCGACGATCACCACGCCAAGCGCCGCCCCGGCGAGATGGCCTGCGTTGGGGTTCAGCTCTGCGATGCGCCGCAGGGTGTCCCTGTTCCGCACGGCGATAAACCGCCACGGCTGCGTGTTCGCCCAGCTTGGAGAGAGCCGCCCGGCTTCCAGAATCTGCCGCACCACCTCGTCGGGCAGCGGCTCATCCGAGAACTCGCGTACGACGTGTTTGGTCCTGATCAGTTCGAAGGCCTGGTTCTCCATTTCCCTTTGCCCTACCACTTTTCCCAGTGGACCACGTCCTCAAACGGTCGGCGACCCCGCGGCGAGACGCCCGTCCGGGGCTGCTCCTCCGCCGGGTAGCCGAACGAGATCGCCCAGCGCGCCTCGTAGCCGTCGGGCAGGTTGATCGCCTCTGCCGCCCGCTCGGGATGGTGGAAGTAGGCCATTACCGAGCCGATGCCGTGCGCCCACGCCGCGAGCATCATGTTCTGTGTGGCGCGCCCGAAGTCGAACTCCGGGCGGCCCGGCCCACCCATCTCGTTGACGAGCACCACCGCCAGCGCCGCCCCGGCGATGTGCCCGGCGTACGTCCCCGCCTCGGAGAGCGCACGCAGGGTGTCGCGGTTGCGCACGGCGACAAAGTGCCAGGGCTGCGTGTTCTTGCTGCTGCCGGAGAGCCGCCCGGCGTTGAGAATCTCGCGCACGATCTCGTCGGGGATGGGCTGGTCGGTGAACTGCCGGACCGCCCGCTTGGTCCTGATCGCCTCGAAAACTGCTGTGCTCATACAGCCTCCTGCTTGCTGTGGCTACCACTTCTCATAATGGATGACATCCGCCGCCGGGCGCCGCCCGCCCTTCGCCGCCGGGGAGCGGTGATCCGCGTCCGCCGGGTAGCCGAACGAGATGCACCAGGGGATGGTCACATCCGGCGGCGCTTGGAGGATGTCCCGCGCGCGGTCGGGGCGGTACATCGTCGCCATCACCGAGCCGACGCCAAGCTCCCAGGCGGTAAGCATCATGTTCTGTGCGGCGCGCCCCAGGTCGAAGGGCACGGTCAGCCGGTAGAAGGGGTCGAAGGTCGCAAGTGCAACACCGAGCGCCGCCCCCGCGAGGTGCCCGGCGAACCGCCCGCACTCGGAGAGCGCGCGCAGCGTGTCGCGGTTGCGCACGGCGATGAAGTGCCAGGGCTGCATGTTCTTGGCGCTGCCGGAGAGCCGCCCGGCGTTGAGGATGCGCTCGACGACGTCCTCGGGCAACGGCTCGTCACGAAAATGGCGGATGGCGCGTTTTGTTCTGATCGCCTCGTAAACGGGGGATGACATGGCGATACTCCTTGTAGAGGACAGCGGGTAGCAACACACTCACACATATCATAGCGCCGGGCAGGGAGGAGAGTCTACCCGGCGGGTGACACGGTTATGGTCGCCAACCACAACTTCGACAATTAGGGTGGCTTGTTACCGAGCCCCCGTCTGTTGTCCACAAGCGGAGGCGTGTGGTAAAATGGGCGTCGCGCTGGGGAGTGGCCAAGTGGCAAGGCAGCGGCCTTTGGAGCCGAAGATCGCAGGTTCGAATCCTGCCTCCCCAGCCTTTCAGACCGCCCGGTACGAGCCGGGCGGTTTGCTTTTTCCACCCGTCCCTGGCAAAACAAAATCACAGATGGCACAGCGATGGTGTTAGCATCCGTGCCATCTGTGAAATCTGTGGACGATTCCCCTACAAAATCTGCGACAGGAACAGCTTGGTGCGCTCGTGCTGTGGGTTGTAGAAGAAGTGATCGGGCGTGCCCTGCTCGATAATCTGGCCGTAGTCGAAGAACAGCACGCGGTCGGCGACCTCCCTGGCAAAGCCCATCTCATGCGTGACGACGAGCATCGTCATGCCGGACTGCGCCAGTTCCTTCATCACGTCGAGCACTTCCTTGATCATCTCCGGGTCGAGCGCGGAGGTCGGCTCATCGAACAGCATGATCTTCGGCTCCATCGCCAGCGCGCGGGCGATGGCGACGCGCTGCTGCTGCCCGCCAGAGAGCTGGCCGGGGTACTTGTCTGCCTGCTCAGGGATGCCCACACGTTCCAACAGCTCGCGGGCCTTCGCCTCCGCCCGCTCCCGCGACCAGCGCCGCACCCACATCGGCGCCAGCGTGATGTTCTGCATCACCGTCAGATGCGGGAACAGATTGAACTGCTGGAACACCATCCCGATCTCGCGGCGGATGGCGGCGATATTGCGGATATCGTTGCTCATCTCGATGCCATCCACGATGATCGTGCCACGCTGGTGCTCCTCCAGGCGGTTGATCGTGCGGATGAACGTCGATTTGCCCGAGCCGGACGGGCCGATGATCACGACAACTTCCTGCCGCCGGATGCTGACCGTAATGTCCTTCAGCACCTGGAAGTTGCCAAACCACTTACACACGTTCTCGCAGATGATGATGTTCTCGCCAAGCTGGTGGCCGGTGTGAGACTGTACGTTCTCAGCCAACGTTTCTCTCCTCCTGTGTCAGCGCGAGGCTACAGGCGCCGGGTGCCGCCCATCGCGCTGGTAGTCTCTTCAATGCGACGTGCCGCCGACGACATGATATAGCTGAAGGCAAAGTAGATCGCGGCCAGGAACAGGTAGACCTCGATCTTATGCGACTGGAAGGCCGGGTCCTGTGCGAGCGCCGCCTCGCTGATGCCGAGCAGGTCCAGCAGCGTGATGATGCTGACCAGCGTTGTGTCCTTGAACAGGCTGATGAACTGCCCAACGATTGCCGGGATGACTATGCGGATGGCCTGCGGCAGCACGATCAGCCCGGTGACGAGCGGCGCGCTCAGGCCAAGCGCCTGTGCCGCCTCGACCTGCCCCTTGGGGATGGCCTGCAAACCGCCGCGCACGATCTCCGCGAGATAGGCCGCGCTGAACAGCGTGATGCCCGCCATCGCCCGCAGCACCACGTCGAGGTTCTGCCGCCCGACGAACAGCGGCAGCAGGACCTGCGCCATGAACAGGATGCTGATGAGCGGGACACCCCGGATCAGTTCGATGTAGATCGTGCTGAGGATACGGATGATGACCATATCGCCGCGGCGGCCAAGCGCAAGCAGCACGCCCAGCGGGAACGAGGCCACGATCCCCACAACCGTGAGCATGATCGTCAGCAGCAGGCCGCTCCATAGCTGCGTCCGCACGAATGGCAGCACGCTTGAGCCCCGGAACCCGGTGAGCAGCACAACGATAATGATGGGCGAGAGGAACCACAGGCCCATCAGGATGCGCCGCATCACGCGGCTGCGCTTCCAGAAGATGAGCGAGAGCCCGCCGAGGACGACGACCAGCCCCAGGCTGGCAGCGGGCCGCCACGCCTGCAAGCGCGGATACTGGCCGATCGCGAACAGCACCAGATTCTGCGTAATGACGCGCCAGTCCGCCTCGAAGAACACAAACGTGATCAGCCGGCGCAGCAGAGCGTACAGCAGGGCTGCCGACAGAATCGTGAGAATGGTGTTCGATATCGAGCTGAAGAGGTTTTCTCTGACCCAGCCCATCACGCCGACACTGTTAACGGGCGGCGCTTCGGAGGGGGGCCTTTGGGTTGTAACTTCACTTGCCGCCATCGTTAACGCTCCACAATTTGCATTCGCTGGTTGGCGACGTTCATGATGGCTGAGACGATCAGGCTGATCACCAGGTAGGTTGCCATCACCAGCGCAATGACCTGGATATTCTGCCCCGTCTGGTTGCCGATGGTCTGAGAGATGTTGAACAGGTCCGGGTAGCCGACCGCGATAGCGAGGCTGGAGTTCTTGATCAGGTTGAGGTACTGGTTGATCAGCGGCGGGATGATCACCCGCATAGCCTGAGGCAGCACGATCAGCCGGAGCTGCTGCTGGCGCGACAGCCCGAGTGAGGTGGCTGCCTCGATCTGCCCGTACGGCACCGACTGGATGCCGGAGCGGACGACCTCCGCGATGAACGCGGCGGTGTACAGCACCAGGCCAAGCAGCAGCGCCTGGAAGGTGTTGCTCAGAATCCAGCCGCCGGTGTACTGCGCGATCGTCTCGCCCTCAAGGCCGGGCAGCACCAGACTCACCGGCGCGCCGGGCACGAGCACCCAGCCAACAGCCAGCACAGCAGCAAAGCCGCCCGCCGCCCACCAGAACTGCCCGGTCGGCGGTTCGCCGCGCCGCTCCTTCATCCGCACGCGGGCCAGCCACAGCCCAGCCGCCACAACGAGGCCGACGACGAGGAAGGGCCACCACAGGCGGAAGGACGGATGTATCTCGATGCCGGGCAGCGCCACGGCGCGCTGGCTGAAGTACGCAAGCGGCGGGATGGTCAGCGGGCCGAGGGTCACGTCGCCCAGCACGAGGATCTCGCCGGGGCGCTGGCGGGGCAGCGCCTTCACCAGCGTGAACCAGAAGAAAAGCTGGACGAGCAGCGGCGTGTTCTGCATGATTTCGATGTAGGCCAGCGAGACACGGCTAACCAGCCAGTTCCTCGACAGGCGCGCCACACCGACGATCGTTCCCAGAATAGTTGCCAGGATGATACCCACCCCCGCCGCGCGCAGCGTGTTCAACACGCCAACGGCGAAGGCATGCCACATACGGCTCGTGCGGTGGTCGTACTGCAATACCTGGTAGCCCTCGCTGATATTGAAGCCAGCCGGGCGGTTCAAGAACGTGAAGCTCAGATTGAGTCCGAGCCGGGCCAGGTTTGTGACAAGGTTGTTGATGAGGAAGTAGAGCAGCGCGCCGACGACGACCAGGATGGCGAGTTGGAACAGCCAGCGCAGGACGCGCACGTCGCGCCAGAAGGGGACAGCGGCATGCTGATCAGGCGTGGGAACCCTGGCAGTTTTCGATTCCCCCATATGCACTTCTCCCGTTAAGCGTGCAGCCCGGTTCAACGGGCTGCACGCCTCCTACATGATTACCGGCCTGAGAACTACCGGAAGGCCGGAGCGTACATCAGACCACCTTCCGTCCAGTGGGCATTCAGCGTGCCTTCACGCTCGATGCCGATGGGCGTCAGATGGCGGTCGTAGACGTCTGCGTAGTTGCCGACCTGGCTGATGATCTGGTAGCCGAAGTCCTTGGGCAGGCCGAGCAGCGCGCCGAGGTCATCCTCGCCCGTGCCAAGCAGGCGCTGAACGTCGATGTTGTCGCTGTCCAGCATTTCGTCGACGTTCGCCTGGTTGACGCCGAGGCGCTCCGCCTCGATCATCGCGAAGACCGTCCACATCACGACGTCACGCCAATCGCTGTCATTGGCACGCACGACAGGGCCGAGCGGCTCCTTCGAGATAGTGTCCGGCAGGATCACGTAGTCGTCAGGGTTGGGCTCTGCCGAGCGCAGCGAGGCAAGCTGCGACTTGTCCGAGGTGTACGCATCGCAGGCGCCTTCAACAAAGGTGCCAAACGCATCCGCCGTTTCCGAGAAAACGTTGGCCGTGTAGGTCAGGCCGCGGCGGGCGAAGTCGTCGGCGAGGTTCAGTTCGGTCGTTGTGCCGGAGGTCACGCAGACGACGCCGCCGTCAAGCTCCTCGACACTCGAGAACTCACCCGCGCGGACGATGTAGCCCTGCCCGTCGTAGAAGGTCGTCACCGTGAAGTCCACGCCGAGGTCGGCGTCACGGGTGAGCGACCAGGTGGTATTGCGGATGAGAACGTCAACTTCACCGCCCTGGAGGGCCGGGAAGCGCTGATCGGCGTTCAGCGCCGTGTACTCCACCGCATCGGCATCGCCGAATATGGCGGCAGCGATCGCGCGGCAGAAGTCGACGTCAAAACCAACGTTGTTACCATCGGCATCGATCGAGCCGAAGCCGGGCAGAGCCGCGTTCACGCCGCAGCGCAGCACGCCGCGCTGCTGCACTTCCTGCAGCAGGCTGGTGCCGCTGGTCGGCTGCTGGGCAGGAGCCTCAGCCGGGGCGTCGGTGGGTGCGTCGGCAGGCGCTTCAGACGGCTCCTGGGCCGGTTCCTGGACTGCCGGTTCCTCGGGCTGGATGCCCACTTCCTCAGCGGCTTCACCGGCGGTATTGCCAAGGTTGACGCCTTGCGGCTGAGCGCCGGAGGCACACGCGACGAGCAGCAGCACGCCGGTCAGGAAGCCGAACGCAAAGATCGCCCAACGTTTCTGGAACACATTACCTGACATGATCGAAGTCTCCCCCTCTGGTGGTTTAGCATGAGTAAAAGCCGAGGCACGCTTCACAACCTAGTCTGCGATGTCTCCTCCTTCCTGTATGCAGTTGTGATACTTCCCAGATGGCTGACTGAGGTGGCACCGGCGAGGAGGGTGGGATCTTCGAATGGGGGTATATGCGGACAGAAGTGCTGATCGTTATGGCGCCGGTCAGCAGCTTTTGAATGAAGATATCTTAGAGGATAAATAGCGGATATGTCAAATCCGGGTTTAATGCTGGACGGCCCTCATCCGGGTTCGATGCGCGATGCTTCGTATCACCGCATCGAACCACCCTGAGTCTCGCACTCTCGCCCCTTTGTGAGATGAGGGCGTGCAGAATGGCGTTGCCATTTCTGCCTGGGAGTTGCCTGCGGCAACTCCGCGCACGATTTCCACAGTCACGCCGGGGTGAGGGGTGAGAGCAATATCGTCAGTCCGCTGATTCCTGCCGCCAGCCGGGCACGGGTGCGGCTTGCAGACCGGGCCGCGTGCCGACCACAAAGGCGATCAACGCGGCTACAGTCGGCGAGAGGGCATGCACAAAGCCCGACGGCACAAGCAGCGGCACGGCGGCGCTCATGGCGATGAGCGCACCCGCTGCCAGCACGAGGCCGCGTGGCTGCCCCGGCATCAGCAGCCAGCCCGCCGTCAGCATGAGCGCCGCGGCGAGTAACGCGTACGGGCGGGCCGCGTCCAGCCCGATAGACACCGCCGAGGCGACCACCGCCACCCCCGCCGCTATCCACGCCCCCGCGCCCACCGCCTCCCCAGTGTGGAAAAACGGGCGCAGCGCGGCGAGCGCTACCAGCAGGAACAGCGCCATCGCCAGCCAGCCCGCGGGGTGACCGCGCCCATCGCCAGCCCATGCAGCCGTCAGCGCGGCGAGAACCGGCGCGGCAATCAGCGACAGTCCCACCAGCCCACCGCGCCAGACGAGCACGACGTCAAACACCGGCGTCTCCCGCCCCCTGCCCGGCGCGAAGATTCCGCGCGTGTTGGGCAGCGCCGCCCGGATCAGCAGGAGCGCGGCGGCCAGTTCAGTGCCCTCCTCCAGCCCGGCCCGCACCCCCGGCGTTACCACCCGCTGCCACGTCTGCGACACCTCGATCATCTCCTGCACAACGGTCAGGCCAAACAGCGCCAGCGCGAGCAGGATGAACAGCACTGACCGGCGCTGCCCGGGGGCAGTCCATAGCGCCACAACTGCATAACCGACCAGCCCTCCCAGCGCTAGAACAAACGGCAGCAGATCTACGAGGTCGCTCCAGGGCAGCAGAAGCTGGACCCGCTCGTGAAACGAAGCCACCTCGTCGGCGGACAGCATCGCCAGAGCCAGCGACAGCGCGATCCAGCCGCCCGCCGCACGCGGCTGTTCCGCCCGCCACAGACGCCAGCCATCGAAGGCGTGCAGCGCGGCAAGCAGCAGCAGGACAGCCGACCACCACACCGCGAAGTTGTTCTCATACGCCAGGTTGAAATGCGCAAGCGGCCCGACACCGTGGTTGAGGTCCACTACCGTCACCGCCACGAGCAGCACACTCACGAGGACCAGCACAAGCCGCCCCAGCAGGGGCCAGCGTTTGACGACGAAGTCACGAAAATGCACGATCACCTCCTGCCTCTTTTATAGCAGAAGTGGCGCATAGATTCCGCATCAAGCCGCTTGACAGCCGCTCGTCGTGCGCTGATCATAGGGACACGCTGATAGCTCATCCCAGCCTGAATGGAGCCTGAGCCATGCCAGACCACGCCCCAACCCCGGAGAGCCGCCCTGTGCACATCGTGACACTGGGCGAAGTGCTGATCGACATGTTCCCGGCGGAGGTGGGCCGCCCGCTCGTCGAGGTGTCCGCCTTCCACCCGAAGCCCGGCGGCGCGCCCGCCAACGTCGCCGTCGCCGCACGCAGGCACGGCGCGGAAGCCGCTTTCATCGGCAAGGTGGGCGACGACCTGTTCGGGCAGCACCTTGTCGACGTGCTGCGTGCCGAGGGCGTCGAGACGCGCGGGGTGCGCGTCGCAGAGGACGCCCGCACGACGATGGCGATCATCGCCATGCCGGACGAAAACACCGCCGAGTTCGTCTTTTACCGCAACCCCGGCGCGGACGAACTGCTGCGCGCCGACGAGCTTGACACCGGCCTGCTCGCGGGCACGCGCGCCTTCCACTTCGGCTCGCTCAGCCTCACCGGCGAGCCGAGCCGCACCGCGACGGTCGAGGCCGTGCGCCTCGCGCGGGCGGGCGGTGCGCTGATCTCCTACGATGTCAACTACCGCCCCGCCCTGTGGCCCGGCCCCGAGGCTGCTATCGAGGCGGCGCGGGCAATGCTGCGACAGGTGGATCTCGTCAAGGTCAACGAGGTGGAGCTGGCGCTGCTCGCCGGGGCGCAGGCGGAGGACACCGCCCGCCCCGAGACGATGGCCGCGCTCGCCGCCGCCCTGCGCGCCGAAGGTCCTGCACTCGTCGTTGTGACGCTCGGCCCTCGCGGGAGCTTCTTTTATACGGATGCCGGATGGGGGCACGTCGAGCCGTTCGCGGTCGAGACGGTGGACGCGACCGGCTGCGGTGACGCCTTCATCGCCGGGCTGCTGGTGCGGCTCACCTCGGCGGATGACTGGCGCGAGATGCTCACGCCCGATCACCTGCACGACGCCCTGCGCTACGCCAACGCGGTCGGCGCACTGACCGCCACCCGGCAGGGCGTCATCCCGGCGCTGCCGCGCGCGGCGGAAGTCGAGGCGTTTCTGCGGGAACGGGCCTGAGCCGCCGAAATAGGCTGTGGCTGCCGCCTGTTCTTGATATGATCAAGGAGGTCTTACAGGAACATCATCACGGAGAGAAAGGCAACGCCCCATCATGCTGAAACGTCTGGTGCTGTTAGACATCGACGGCACGCTGCTGGTTACCGGTGGTGCAGGGAAGGCGGCGCTCAGGGCGGCGATGGAGCGGGTATACGGCGAGACGGGCGATGTCGAGCATTACGACATGGGCGGGCGGACCCTCATTGAGATCGTTCGCGACCTCCTCGCCGACAGTTCCATCAGCGCCGAGGAACTCCGCGAGCGCTTCCCGCTCTTTACGACGGCCTGGGCACAGGAGCTTCGCCGCGTTATCAACAACTACAACGTGCGCATCTGCCCCGGCGCGCCGGAGCTTGTTCACGAGCTGGCCTCGAACAAGGAGGCGCTGCTCGGCCTCCTCACGGCAAACATCGAGGAAACTGCGGAGATCAAGCTTGTGGCAGCCGGGTTCAGCCCCCGGCAGTTCGGCGTTGGTGCGTTTGGCGACGCCGCCGAGAACCGCGCCGACCTCGTCCCCATCGCGATGGCGCAGGCTGAGGCGCTGACCGGCGTGCGCTTCGAGCCCAAACAGGTTGTCATCATCGGCGACTCGGTGCGGGACGTGCAGACCGCCCGCCTGGCGGGAGCCCGCAGCATCGCGGTCGCCACCGGCGAACACAGCCGCGAAATGCTTGAGGCGGCGGGCGCGGACTACGTGTTTAACGACCTGTCGAACACCAAGAAGGTGCTGCGGGCCATCTTCGCGTCCTGATAGGCTCGCGGCGGCAAAAAGCAGAAGCGCTAACCCGCAGGGGTTGGCGCTTTTCGTGTGGGCGGTACAAGACTTGAACTTGTGACCTCCACGATGTCAACGTGGCGCTCTGGCCGACTGAGCTAACCGCCCATCTACGTGGGTCATTATACGCCGATGGGCGGGATTCGTCAAACTTTTTTGGGCCGAATCAACGCAATTTTTATTCGCGCTGCCGCCCGGCTCAGTTCGTGCGGGTGGCCGTCCCGGTCAGGGCCCACTGCACGTACGTCCCCTCGCCTGCCACCGCGGTGATCACCACCTGGCCGGTCCGGTTGTCATACGTCACTTCCCGGTCGACGATCGTCTGCCCGCAGAAGAACGTCTGCCCTCCGACGGAGAACTGGACGTGCTGCGTCCCTGTGCCGAAGCATGACGCCGAGATGATCAGCCGGGCGCGCCCACCTGAGAGCGCGGCGTTCGGGTTCATGCCGGTGATGTCCCACTGGATCCGATCCTCGGTGTCGCCGTCCGGGTAGGAGACAAAATCCGTCACGCTGGCGGTGCTGTCGAGCGGGATGTTGAGCGGGGCGTTGAAGCGCGCGTCCTCAGGCGCAACCTGCGCGGCGGGCGGCGTCGTCGGCGTGGAGGTCGGCGTAAGAGTTGGCTCATTGGTCAGCGTGTAGGTCGGCGTCAACGTGGGGCCGCCAGTCGTGGCACTTGGCATCAGCGTAAAGGTCGGAGTCAACGTGGGGCCACCCGGCGTGACACTCGGCGTATACGTATAGGTCGGCGTCAGCGTGGGCCCGCCAGGCGTGACGCTTGGCGTATACGTATAGGTCGGGCCAGCGGTCTGGCCTCCGCCGTCGTCGGCTAGGGTGGTGCTCGGCGTCGCGGCAAAGACACCATTCCCGCCTGCCGGCCCGGTTCCGCCGGTAGGCGCCCCGGCTGTGTCCCCGGTCGTCCCTCCCGTTACTCCTCCGGCGACCTCCTCCGCCTCCCCGACCCGCACGATGACCGTCGCCGGCCCGCTTGCGGTGCCGTCGGCCCGGTAGGCTATCACGCTGAGGATGTACTCACCCTCGCTGTCGGGCAGCCAGGGCTGCTCAAGGTTCAACCGGGGCACCGTCTCTCCATCCGGCGGCGTACCGGTGGCAACCAGCGACCCGTTAACGTAAAGCTCGACCCGCGCCACCCCGATCGCGTCGATGGAGGTTGAGCGGACGAGGACTTCGCTGCCGACGGGAAGCGTCGAGCCGTCGAGCGGCGCGCTGAGAACGATGACCGGCGGGCCCGGCGGCGTAGAGGTCGGGGAGGGACTGCCGACCAGCGGAACCCCATCACACGCAGCGAGCAGGAGGGCAAAACAGAAGAGAATAACGAGAGATAAATTTCTTCGGCGCATAGATTGGTAACTCCTCATCAGCCGTTGTTGCCCCACCCCGACCGCTCGGTGTACATCCACGGAGTATCAGAAAGGGTAAGGGTCTGGGATCAAAAGAGTGTGAAAGCCCCAGCCGGGCTTCACCCGCCGAGCTGGGAGCCCGGCCAACCCACATGAGAGAGCCGGGTCCGCCCGGCCTGTGCACCTCCACCAACCACCCCAAAGACGACATATTCTATCATCATAGCATACTTTTCTTTCCGTGCCTTGCGCTGAAATCCGGTCACACCCTACTTGCAGAAACGGGGCGGCTGGTGAACAATCAGCCTCATGAAAGCTCGATCACTCGCCGCCTGCCTGATACTCTTCGCCCTGCTGGCGCTCGCAGGGTGTGCCGTCGAGGACGACCCCGCGCCCGCCCTGATCGACCCATCGGGGCTGGTGACGTACGCACACCCGACCGGCGTCTTCACGATCGACCTGCCCCCCGATTGGGTCGTCAGCGACACGTCGGATGACACCATAGTACGCGCGGCCTTCTCGCCGCCCGGCTCGCCGGTGCCGCTGATCGGTGTGACAGTGCTCGACACGCGCGTGCTCGAAGCCGACTCGTCCGATCTGGCTGCGCTGTTTGCCGAGTACCAGGCCGTCTACGGCGGGCAGAGCGGGGTGACGCGTCAGGAGGTGGGGCGTGAGGAGCAGACGGACGGCAGTCTGCGTGTGGACTACCTGCTGGAAGCGCCCGGAGAGATCACCCAGCACAACGACTTCATCCAGGTCGAGGGGCCGTACTTCGCCGTCATACACACGCGGCTACCGGATGACGAGGCGCTGCTGCGCACGCTCAGCCGCATTGTGAACACCGTCAGCATTAACGAGGAATCGGGCTGGGCGAGCGCCGCAGGCGGCGAGAGCGTCGCCGAGAGCGCTGTCGGCTTTGCCAGCCTGAATTACTGGGTGGACCGCAGCGGCGGCTTCGTCCTCGTCGGGCAGGTGCGGAACAACACCTCCGAGCCGCTGGAGTTCGTGCGGATTACCGCGCAGGTCTATGACACGGAGAACCGCCTGCTCATCGAGCAGGACGACTTCGTCTCGTCCGACCGCATCGCACCGGGCGAGTACGCGCCGTTCTCGCTGGTGTTCGCCGACGGCCTCCCTGAGGGCGCAGCCCGCTACGAGCTTGCGGCGTCGGCTCGCTACGCGAGCGCCACCAACCAGAGCTTCTACGGCCCGGCCAACTTCGCGCTGACCTCGCAGGCCGAGTACGACGAGAACGGTGTGCTTGTGGTGAGCGGGCAGGTGCGTAATGAGGGCAGCCAGACGGCCAACCTCGTCAAGGTGATCGTCTCGGTGTTCGACGAAGACCACCGCATCGTGGCAACGGACACGACACTGGTCGAGGTGCAGACACTCGCCCCCGGTGAGACATCCGCCTACAGCGTGCCGTTCTACGAGCTTGGCGGCTCCCCGGCGACGTTCCTCGTGACCGTGCAGGGCGTGGTGGGGGAGTAGCCCTCACCCTGTGCGCCAGACATGGAGCCGCGAATAAACTTTGCGGCTCCATCTCAAATCAGATCGCCCCACCCCCGAATCAAAAAGGGCACAGCATCGCTGCGCCCCGACGGTTGACCAACCTCGCCGCCTAGAACAGACCCCAGTCCGCCCCGGCGCCCTCTTCCATCATGCTCGGATCCCACATCTCCGAGCCCATCTCAATCGTCGTCGGCCTGCCGAGCGCCTGCTCCACCGTCCGGCGCGACTGCTCCAAAAGCTGCGGGCCGTACGGGCAGAACGGCGTGGTCAGGATCATCACGAGATGCACGTTGTCGTCGTCAATCTCCAGATCGCGGACGAGCCCCAGTTCGACAATGTTCAGCCCGATCTCGGGGTCGACAACCTTGCGAAGGGCCTCGTATGCCCTCTCTTCAAGCTCTGCCTTGCTCACATTCTGTACGTCTGCCATCGGTTTGCCTCGTTAATCTCCTAGCTGCGAATCCTGCGCGCCCGGTCCGTCCTTGTCCTCGGCATACTCGTCAAGCACCAGCGCACAGGCCGGGTCACCCGAGAGCAGGCAGCCTGACCGCTTAACCTCCGCCTCGATTACCGCGCTGACCATCGCCTCGTCGATGCGGCACAGCTCCGGGTGATCGTCGCCAACCGCGTAGTACGGGCAGTGATACTTGACAAGCTGGAGCAGCCCATCTTCCGACTGCCGCCAGCGAACGGTGAGCCCGTGCTCCTCCATCCACTCGACCAGCCGGGCCCGCCGCTCCTCCGGCGGCAGGTCGGCGAACTGGCGACGCACGTCACTCGCCATCGAGTCGGCCAGCGAGTCGATGAGCATATTGACGGTCTCCGGCGGGAAGTTCTCTTTAATCTCACCGAGGAGGCGGTCAACCAGGACATGATACGAGTGGGGGAAAAGCTGGTCGGCTTTGCGGCTGAGGCGGTAGAAGTGGCTTGGGCGGCCCACTCCGTGCCGCTTCTCGGTCACGTCGACCAGCCCCTCAGCCTGCAGACTGGTCAGGTGGTGACGAATGGTCACCGGCTTCACACCGACCATCTCCGCGAGTTCGGCCACCGTCGCGCCGCCGCACGTCCGCAGCGCCTTGATCACCGCCCACCGGGTGCTGTCCGTATTCGTTCCGAGCACTTCTTGTATAGACATGGCGTAGCGAGTATAACATTCAGGCAGGATGTCGTCAATAATTATGATATCTATCAATAAAATTGACAAAAATCTCCCCGCCTGCTATAATCCTGCCGTGCCCTCACGGAGGGTACGTATATTGTATTGCACTGACCAAGACCCTTCAATGGCACTATAGGAGGCCATAATTTAGCATGACTGCAGCCCTTGAAATCCGTAACCTACACGCGAATGTTGAGGGTGAGCCCATTCTTAAGGGTGTCAACCTGACCGTCCGTCAGGGCGAGATCCACGCGCTCATGGGGCCGAACGGCTCCGGCAAGAGCACGCTGGCCAACGTGCTCATGGGCCACCCCGATTACGAAGTCACCGCCGGGCAAGTTATCTTCGACGGCGTCGACATCCTTGAGCTTGAACCTGACGAGCGCAGCCACATGGGCCTGTTCCTCGCCTTCCAGTATCCCGTTGCCATCCCGGGTGTCACGCTGGCGAACTTCCTGCGTCATGCCATTAACGCACACCGCAAGGCAAAGAACCCCGAGGATAAGGGCATTCCCATCCCCGAGTTTCGGCGCATGCTGAAAGAGCGGATGGATATGCTGGAGATGGAGCACTCGTTCGCGGGCCGTTATCTCAACGACGGCTTCTCCGGTGGTGAGAAGAAGCGCGCCGAGATCCTCCAACTGGCGACGCTTGAGCCCCGGATCGCCATTCTCGACGAGACCGACTCCGGCCTCGACATCGATGCCCTGCGCATCGTCTCCGAGGGCGTCAACCGGCTCTCCGGCCCGAACCTTGGCGTGCTTGTCATCACGCACTACCAGCGTATCCTGAACTACATCAAGCCCGAGTTCGTCCACATCATGCTTGACGGGCGGATTGTGGAGTCGGGTGGGCCTGAACTGGCGCTCCAGCTCGAGGAGCAAGGCTACGACTGGCTCCGCGAGAAGCAGGACTAGGCCAAGCAATAATCAGGGCATTACCAACGGAAATGCACACGCCGGCGGCGTGTATCATGTGAGGTGGTTTGGAACATGACTGACGAAGCTCAGCAGCTAGAAGGCCTGAAGGAGAGCTACGCCGAGAAGTACGGGTTCAAGGTTCCGGAGAACTACGTTTTCAAGGCACGCAAGGGCCTCGACGAGGATGTCGTCCGCGAGATCTCCTGGCTCAAGGAAGAGCCGGAGTGGATGCTTGAGTTCCGCCTGAAGGCGCTGGATCATTTCATGAAGCGCCCGATGCCCAACTGGGGTGCGGACCTCAGCGGGATCGACTTCGATGATATTTATTACTTCGTGCGTGCCACCGAGCGTGGTGCCGCCGACTGGGACGAGGTCCCGCCGGAGATTAAGGAAACCTTCGACAAGCTGGGCATCCCCGAGGCGGAGCGCAAGTTCCTCGCCGGTGCCGGTGCGCAGTACGAGTCCGAGGTCGTCTACCACAAGGTCCGCAAGGAGCTTGAGGAGCAGGGCGTCATCTTCCTGAGCATGGACGATGGCCTCCGCCAGTACCCGGACCTTGTGAAGGAATATTTCGGCACCATCATCCCGTACAACGACAACAAGTTCGCCGCGCTGAACTCGGCGGTGTGGTCCGGCGGCTCGTTCATTTACGTACCGCCCGGGGTGAAGGTCGAAATGCCGCTCCAGGCGTACTTCCGCATCAACACCCAGAACATGGGCCAGTTTGAGCGGACGCTGATCATCGTTGACGAGGGCGCTTTCGTCCACTACGTCGAGGGCTGCACCGCGCCGATCTACTCGAGCGACAGCCTCCACAGCGCGGTTGTCGAGATTATCGTGAAGGCGGGCGGGCGCTGCCGCTACACGACCGTTCAGAACTGGTCGAACAACGTGTACAATCTCGTGACCAAGCGCGCGGTGGCCTACCGCGACGCCACGATGGAGTGGGTTGACGGCAACCTCGGCTCGAAGGTCACGATGAAGTACCCGGCTGTCTACCTGATGGAGCCCGGCGCGCACGGCGAGGTGCTGAGCATCGCGTTCGCGGGCAAGGGCCAGGTGCAGGACGCAGGCGGCAAGGTTGTGCACGTCGCGCCGCACACCACGAGCAAGATCACGAGCAAGTCGATCAGCAAGGACGGCGGTCAGGCAAGCTACCGCGGCCTGCTGAAGGTCCACGAGGGCGCAGTCGGCTCGAAGAGCAACGTCGTGTGTGACGCGCTGCTGCTCGACGACAAGAGCCGCTCCGACACCTACCCGTACATCGAGATTGAAGAGCAGGACGTGACCATCGGTCACGAGGCGTCGGTCAGCAAGGTCGGCGAGGACCAGCTCTTCTACCTGATGAGCCGTGGTCTTAGCGAAGAGCAGGCCAACGCGATGGTCGTCAACGGCTTCATCGAGCCGCTCGTCAAGGAGCTGCCGATGGAGTACGCGATGGAGCTCAACCGCCTGATCCAGCTTCAGATGGAAGGGTCAATCGGCTAGATTGATAATGCGGGGCGCAGCGGCCATGCTGCTGCGCCCCTACCCCACCGCAGACTACAACTACACCTTCCGGAACGACGGAGGCATAAGAAACTTGGCACGAAGAAGAGAAGTTTTAAAAGAAGCGGTGTTCCCGCTGACGCAGGACGACGTCGTCGCGCTGTCGCAGCGCTACGGGGAACCCGAGTGGCTGCTTGAGAAGCGCCTGGCGGCGTGGGAGATCGCAGAGTCGATCCCGATGCCGACCACGAACGACGAGCCCTGGCGCCGCACCGACATCCGGCGCGTCCACTGGGATGAGGCTACCCACGCGATCAACCCTAATGGCGCGCATATCGGCCTGGTCCCTGCTGAGCTTTACTCCCCGCTCATCGGCGACAAGCAGGGCGGGTTGCTGGTGTTCGTGAACGGCCAGCTTGTTCAGAGCGACATTGCCGCCGAACTTACCGATCAGGGCGTCATTTTCACCGACCTGCGCACCGCGTTCATCAACCACCGCGATCTGGTCGAGCAATACTTCATGACCCAGGCCGTCCTGGTGGACGAAGGCAAGTTCTCGGCTATCAACGCCGCCCTGTGGACACACGGCGTGTTTGTGTACGTGCCGAAGGGCGTTCACGTTGAGCTACCGCTGCACAGCGTCGAGTACGTCACCGACACCGGCATGACCGGCACGCACATCCTGTGCGTCGTGGACGAAAACGCGAGCGTGACGTACCTGCACGAGAGCCAGTCGCCGACGCGCGAGGGCCAGGTGCTGCACACCGGCGTCACAGAGCTTATTGTGAAGCGCGACTCAGAGCTGCGCTACGTTGGCCTGCAGAACTGGGGCGACAATGTCTTCAACTTTGGCCACCAGCGCGGGCGCATCGGGCAGGGTGCGCGGCTGGACTGGGTCAGCGGCGAGATGGGCTCCCGCTTTGGCAAGGTCTTTATGACCATCGACCTTGACGGCAATGACGCCTGGGGCCGCATCTCGGGCCTGTACTTCACCGATGGCCGCCAGCACATCGACATCGACACGCAGCAGAACCATCACGCGCTGCGTGGCACGAGCGACCTGCTGTTCAAGGGCGCGCTCAAGGGCGAAAGCCGTACCGTCTGGCAGGGCATGATCCTGGTGGACCCCGGCGCACAGCAGACGGACGGCTTCCAGGCCAACCGCAACCTGCTGCTGGAGCGCACCGCACGCGCCGACAGCATCCCGGGCCTCGAAATCCAGGCGGACGATGTGCGCTGCACACACGCGGCGACCATCGGACGGCTGGACGAGCGCGAGATCTTCTACTTGATGGCTCGCGGCATCGACCGCGTCACTGCCGAGAAGCTCATCGTCGATGGCTTCTTCGACCCGGTCATGCAGCGTATCCCGTTCGAGGGCGTGCGGGAACGCCTCGGCGAGTACATCGACAGCAAGCTGCTGGGCTAGCCGGTGGCAAAAGTGCAAGTGAGGGGGGCTCGGCCAGGTACGTGGTCGAGCCCTTGTTACATCACACACGTGAGGTAACCGTCGTGGATCGTCAGGCGGCGATTGATCAGATACTTGACCACTATGAGAACCCGCGCCACTACGGCACGCTTGAGCAGCCGAGCTTTACCGAGGAGGGTGTCAACCCCGGCTGCGGCGACGTGGTGCGGATCAGCGCCCGGCTGGACGGCGATCAGCGCATCACGGAGATCGCCTTTGAGGGTGAGGGCTGCACTATCAGCCAGGCCGCCGCGTCGATGCTGATGGAGATGGTGCTGGGCCGGACGCTCGACGAGGTGCTGGTTATGGACGCAGATGAGCTGGCGGCACGGATGGGCCGCGAGGTGGTCGCGACAAGGCTGCCGTGTGTGTCGCTTGGCCTGCGCGTGCTGCAAACCGGCGCCCGGAAGGCCCGCCGGGCCGGCCCGTCGTTGGAGGCGGGGGGTGAGGCGGATAAAATGGAAAGTAGCCGCGGCAGTTAGATAAGGCAGGCTGCACACCCCGGCACGCAGAACTGGAGACTCAACTTCATGAACGATTTCAGAACACCACTTGACGTATCAGCCGTGCGGGCAGACTTCCCGGTGCTGGCCCGGGAACTCCGGCCCGGCATCTCTCTCGTGTACCTGGACAGCGCCGCAACCTCGCAGAAGCCGGAGATCGTCATCGAGACAATGAACGAGTACTACCGGCGGTACAACGCGAACGTCCATCGGGGCGTGCACCAGTTGAGCGAAGAAGCGACGGCTGCCTACGAGTCCGCCCGCAAGCGCATTGCGAGCTTCATTAACGCCAGCACGCCGCGCGAGGTCATCTTCACCCGCAACACGTCGGAGGGCATCAACCTGCTTGCGCAGGCCTGGGGCCGCTCGACGCTGAAGCCGGGCGATGTCGTCATCTCGACACAGATGGAGCACCACTCCAACATCGTGCCCTGGCAGATACTGGCCGAGCAGACCGGCATCGAGGTGCGCTGGGTGCCCATCACCGACGACGGCTACCTTGACATGGAAGCCTACCACAACATGCTGGACGAGCGCGTCAAGCTGGTGACGTTCGCGCACATGTCGAACGTGCTAGGGACCATCCAGCCGGTGCGGGAGATGACCGCAGCCGCGCACGCCGTCGGCGCGCTGGTCCACGTGGACGGGGCGCAGGGCGTTCCCCATCTGCCGGTTGACGTGCAGGCGCTCGGCGTGGACTTCTACACCTTCTCCGGGCATAAGATGCTCGGCCCAACCGGCATCGGCGTGCTGTGGGGGCGGCTGGACCTGCTTGACAGGATGCCCCCCTGGATGGGCGGCGGCGACATGATCAAGCGGGTGACGCTTGAAGGATCCGCCTGGAACGACCTGCCCTACAAGTTTGAGGCAGGCACGCCCAGCATTGCCGAGGCGATCGGGCTGGGTGCGGCGATCGACTACCTCGAAGGGATCGGCATGGAAACCATCCACGCGCACGAGCAGGCCATTACGGCTTATGCGCTGGAGCGGCTCGCCGAGGTGCCCGGCCTGCACGTGCTCGGCCCGACCAACCCGGCAGAGAAGGGCGGCGTCGCGGCGATGATACTGGACGGCATCCACCCGCATGATGTCGCGCAGATCCTTGATCACGAGGGCGTCGCGGTGCGGGCGGGCCATCACTGCGCCCAGCCCGTCCACCAGCGCTACCAGGTCGTCGCTTCTACGCGTGCCAGCTTCTACCTGTACACCACGTTTGAGGAAATTGACCGGCTCATCGAAGGGCTTTATAAAGTGAAAGAGATGTTCGCCTTCTAAGGTCTTCGCGACGCGTGGTAGCGCGCCGCTCTGGCCAGGCGATGCAGACCTGTTAAGGAGCACGACAATTACACCATGGACGATCTCTACCGTGAACTGATCCTTGATCATTACCGAAACCCGCGGCGGCACGGGCTGCTCGACAATCCGAGCATCGACTATGAGGACGATAACCCGTTCTGCGGCGACCACATCCATCTGACGATCCGCCTGAACGAGAACGACGTGGTCGAGGAGGTCGGCTGGGAAGGCGAGGGCTGCGCCATCAGCCAGGCGTCGGCGTCGATGCTGTACGACTCGCTGATCGGCAAGTCGCTCGACGAGATCCGCCAGTTTGACAGGGACACGATCCTGGATATGCTCGGCATCCCGCTGACCCCGGTCCGCGTGAAGTGCGCCTTGCTCTCGCTTAAGGTGCTGAAGGCCGGTGCTTACGGCCTGACCCACTGGCCGGACGAAGATACGTAGCAAACAAACTACCCTGTCACCCAACTCAACATCAGGAGACTCGCCCATGCCCAACTTCGTCAAGGTTGCGCAAGTAGACGAGCTCGCCCCGGGCGAGCGCATTGTTGTCGAAGCCGACGACGGGCTGTTCATCGCCGTGTTCAACGTCGGCGGGAAGTTCTACGCCATCGAGGACCTGTGCACACACGACGGTGGCCCGCTGGCCGAGGGCGAACTCGACGGCTACGAGATCGAGTGCCCCCGGCACGGCGCGCGCTTTGACATCCGGAACGGCAAGGTGCTGAGCTTCCCCGCCGTGCGTGACGTACCCTGGTTTGAGGTCAAGGTCGAAGGCAACGATATCCTCGTAGATATTGAGGAATAGCCGCCGCACTAGCAGATAGAGAGCCGCGATGAGCATCGCGGCTCTTTTTCTACCTTGCCCCCGGCCCCTCTCCCAGGCCACGATAGTGGCCGCACCAGGGATGAGGGCTTCGCAACAGCAACATCGCCCCCGATACCCACACCCTGTGCGAGATTGACCTGCTCTCCCTCCCCGATACCCACATCCTGTGACTCCCTCTGACACAGCCGTATGCTATGTTACACGTGCTTGATGCGTACGGAAGGAGGAGGACCAATGGCTCTGGATGTTCAGGCTTATTATGCTGAACCGGGAGTGATGACCGACCTCAGCCGGCACGGCGACATGCTCGTCGGGCTGCCGCACGACATCGGCGAGCTGTGCAAGGTCGTGCAGGGCGTCATGGTGCACGTCTTCTGGGCGAACGCTTACGGCATGTCCGAAACGGAGATCGCGCCGCGCCGGGCGGAACTCCAACTGCGTGCGGCAAGGCATCTGCTGAACCGCATCCGTGAGTTGGACCCGCGCCCGCTCGCCATCGCCCGGCCACTGCGCAAGCGGATCCTCGGCAACTGCCGCGACTTTACCGTACTGCTCGTCGCCCTGTTGCGCTATCAGGGCATCCCTGCCCGCGCACGCTGCGGCTTCGGCACGTACTTCACACCGGGCAAGCGCGAGGATCACTGGGTAGCGGAAGTCTGGCGTGAGGACGAGGGGCGCTGGGTGCTCGTCGACGCCTAGCTTGACGCCGTACAGACGCAGGCGTTGAAGATCGACTTTGACCCGCTTGACGTCCCCCGTGACCGCTTCCTGACCGGTCCGGTCGCCTGGCAGCAGTGCCGCGTGGGCGGCGCCGACCCTGAGAGCTTCGGCATCCTCGACATGTGGGGGTTGTGGTTCGTGCGCGGCAACCTGATCCGCGACATCGCCGCACTGGCGAAGATGGAATTATTGCCCTGGGATTGCTGGGGGCTGATCGATGAGGAGGAGAGCAAGATCGACGCCAAGGCCCTTGCCCTGCTGGATCACGCCGCCCGGCTGGCGCTCGCCGGGGACGACCTGCTCGAAGAACTGCTGGCGCTGTATAACCGCGAGCCGCGGCTGCGCGTGCCCGCCGTGATCAACAGCTACCCGGCACAGGGCGTGCAGCACCGGGTCACCCTGCCTCAGCCTGAGCCCGCCTGATCTCCCAATTAACAGCAGTCGGGGGATGCCGCCGCTGGCATCCCCCGACTTGATCCGTACTGTCTGTGCAATCTGTGGACTCAAGTCCTCACTATTCCACAAGCTGCAGGTTGATCTGCCCGACGCCGCCCTCGATGATGATATTGAGCGACACGTCGGCGGTTTCATAGGCGTCGTTGGTATAGACGCTGCCATCCTGGTTGAAGCCCGCCGCCTCGACCGACCCCAGCCCGCCTCTGACAGTCACCCGCGCCCCGACGTCATTGCTCAAGAGCAGCGTCACCTCGCCGACACCGCCTGAGATCGACACGTCGAAGCTCTCCTCATAGTCGCCTGTCAGGATAATGATGGATTCCCCCGCGCCGCCCCGAACCCTGAGCGACCGGAGGTTGATCTGCGACAGGTCGAGGTTGCTCGTGCCCGCGCCGAGTGATATGTCGAGCGCCATCGGCACATCCTCGCCGAGCCGGATATCCCATTCATACTCGACGTTGGCGGCTTCCGGCAGCGTCTCCGCCTCAGGCTGGCGCACGACGAGGTCGCCCTGCCCGTCGCTCACCGAGTAGCTCACCTCCGGCGCCCAGTCCTCGATGTTGTAGGTGAACGACGCATCCATCAGCGAGTCGGCACCGCCGGAGAGGCTGAGTTCGCCCGCCCCCATCGCGATCGTCACGGCGACAACTTCCGCGCCCTGCAGATCGACGGTTTCCTCCAGCGTCTGGGTGGCGCCAACCTCTGAAAAGCCAACCGAACGGCATCCCGCCCCGGCCAGCAGCGCCAATAGCACGGCGGCAACGAGCCTCCTGACCAGCTTTCGCATATGCCTACCTCACAGTCAGTATACAGTCGGATACATAAGTCCATGCCCGCACAGCGCCCCGCTCGCCATGCGCACAAGTCTGATTGTACACAAAAAGAGGCGCGGCAGTTATCGCTGCCGCGCCTCTCAGGTGGCGGAACGCTGGTTGTTAGTGGCAGCCGCAGGCCCCTCCGCCATGGCTGCTGGCTTCCCCGCCGGTGCGGAACGAGTGCCCACACCCACAGGTCGACACGGCATTGGGGTTGTCGATGCTGAAGCCACCGCCCATGAGCGTGTCGACATAGTCGATGTTCGCACCGTACAGGTAACCCAGGCTGATCGGGTCGATGACGATGTTCACCCCCTCAAACGTAGCGGTGTAATCGTCCTCGCGGGGGTTCGGCTCGAAGGCCATCCCATACTGCATCCCTGAGCAGCCACCGCCCGCGACAAACACGCGCAGGCCGGTTTCCGCCGGCAGGTTCTTCTCCGCGAGCAGTGTCTTGATCTTCTCGACGGCTACCGGGGTTATCGAAATCACCGCCTCGCCTGTGCGCACCTCTTCAGCCATGAGTCTCCTCGCTTCTTCTAATTCGAGACGTGTCCTTGATCAAATCAGTTGGGGTGCATGCCGGTACTGCCGGGGCAGACCGCCTGCCGGCACGGCTCTATTTGGGCTGATTGTAGCATTGGCGATAATTAAAGTCAATTACATCTACTTTTTACGAACGAGACACTGGTGCGGCGGCGGGAGCGGCAGACCTTCACGAAACGCGGGGGTCGTGAATGAGGTACGAGCAGGCTTCGGCGTCCTCTTGGATATGGCTGACGCGCTGCGGCGTTGTCCCAAGCAGGCGGGTGATATATCGCTCGTCAAGCCGGCAAAGCTCGGCGTGCGAGTCGACCACACCCGCATAGGGGCAGTTCGCCGTATGCAGGACGTACCCCTTGCGCGTCTTCTCCCACCGCGCCTCATAGCCGTGCGCGGTAAGGTGCTCCACGATACGGTCCAGCCGCCGCTCGAACGGCTCGTCGGAGGCAGGGAGTTCCACCTGCTCCGCCATCCGGTCCGCAACGCCGTTGAAGAAGACGTTGATCTGGGCCTCGTCGAACGTGCTCTTGAGCTGCTCGATCATCTTGGCGGACAGGGTGCCGAAGTTGCGCGGGAAAAGGGATTCGGCTTTCTTCGTCAGGCGGTAGACATACTTGGGGCGGCCCGGCGTGTTGCGGTGCTGCACTTCGGGCGTCGCGATCATGCCGTCACTGCGCAGGATGTCAAGGTGGTGGCGCACAGTAACAGCCGTCAGGTTGTCGAGCGCTTCACTCAGCTCGTCGACAGTCGCCGTCTCATGTTCGCGAAGGTACTCAATGATCTTTTGCCGGGTCTTCTGCATGATCGATGCCCTTCAGCCAAAAACGGCAATCTGTTTCACGCTTTGCGCAAGCTGTGCGCACGTGCATTCTAGCTGAGGGCATAATTATTGTCAAATTGACCTTGTTTAATATCCTGTGTGCCCGGCAGTACAGGTTGCCGGGGGCCGGAATCACGGTTACTATCTGTGACGTAAATGTATCCTGCCATTGAGGAGGCTCATGTCAATCGAACACCCGCTTGAGCTTGACGAGCGTCCGCAGCCTGCCGGTAGCGAGGCGTCCGCACCACGAACCTGGCTGATCACCGGTATCGTCGGCGTGGTGGCGCTGCTCGCGGGCGTGGCCATCGGGTACTTCGCCGCTCTGTTCGCCTTCAATCGCGGCGTCGAGGCGGCGGTTGCCGAGGTTGGTGCAATGATCCAGCAGATGCCCGCCGTCGCACAGGTGCCGCCGACCCCCACCCCGCCGCCAGCCGTCCTCGACAACGTGAGCGTGGACGACGACCCGGCGCTTGGGCCGGAGGACGCCCCGGTCGTTATTGTGGAGTTCAGCGACTTTCGCTGCCCGTACTGCAAACGTTTCCGTGATGAAACGCTGCCGAGCCTTTTAGAGGAATACGGTGATCAGATCCGCGTCGTCTACCGGGACTTCCCTGTGGTTGGCGGTGAGGTGGCGGCGATTGCCGCCGAGTGCGCCAACAAGCAGGGCGAGTTCTGGGCCTATCACGACGCGCTCTTCGAGAACTTCCGGGAGCACAATTCGCCGGAGGACTACACAGCACTTGCCGGTGAGCTGGGGCTTGACGAAGAAGCCTTCGCAACCTGCATGGAGTCCGAAGAAGTGCGCGATGAGATCATCGGCGATTACAACGACGCACGCAGCTACGGCGTCACCGGCACACCGACGTTCTTCATCAACGGCGTCCGCGTGGTTGGCGCACAGCCTATCGACATGTTCCGGGCCATCATCGAGGCCCAGCTTGCCGAGGCACAGTAACCAGCCCGCTGCTCAAAACAGGGGGCGGCTGCACGCCATGCCGCCCCCATTAGACTCAACTGAACCAACCTACCCCAAAGAAGTGCGATGAAGCCGCCACAGCGTATCTCTCCGGCGACCGGCGACCGTCCGGAACACCCGCCTGTTCCAACCCGCGTCTCGGCCCGGGCGCGGTCGCGCGCCTCCACGCGCCGGGCCGGAGAAGCAGGCGTGCTCGGCGTGGCGGGCCTGCTCGTGCTGACGCTGGCGCTGGCATTCCTCTTCCGCAACTGGCACCTTGACCGCAGCTTCATCACCTACCGGGTTGCGCAGAACCTCGCCACCGGGGAGGGCTTCGCTTACAACCCCGGCGAGCGGGTGCTACTCGATGATGCCGCGCCGCTCTACACCGCGCTCCTCGCGCTAGGCAGCCAGGTCACACCTGACCTGCCGCGTCTCGGCAACCTGATAGGGAGTGCGGCGGTCGCGCTGGGGATGGTCGGGCTGTTCCTGCTGGCGCGGTCTGCGGGCAACCTCTCCGCGTTGCTGGCAGCGGGCGTGTATGCCGCCTCGCCGCTGCTGTGGCTGTCGCTCGGCTCCGAAGCGCCGCTATGGATGGCCCTTGCGCTGCTGGCTGTCTGGCTGTACCTGCGGAACGCGTCCCCCGGCGCGGCGGTGCTGCTGGCGCTTGCCACGCTGACGCGCCCGGAGGCCGCCGTGCTGGTCGTCGTCATTGCCGCCGACGCGGTGCTGACCGGGCGGCGGTTCCGCATACTGCCCCCGGTAGCGTACGTTGTGCTGCTCGGCGCGGGCCTGATGGCGATCCGCACGCAGGTGGACGGCGGCGGCTTGCTGCCGGGCTTCCCCGGCGGCGACGCCTTCGCGCCGACCGCCATCGCCGGGCTGGGCGAACTGGCGTCGGGGCTAATGGCGCTCTCGCCGCTGTGGGCCGCGCTGCCCGTTCTGGCGCTCGCCGGGGTGGTGCAGGCGATCCGCGCTCCGCGCCCGGCGCACGGGCCGCTGCTGCTCGCTGTGTGGGCCGCCCTGCACGTGCTCACCCTGATCATCCTCGGCGTCCCTGTGATGGCCTGGCACTACCTGCCGCTCTACGCGGCGCTCGTGGCGCTCGCCGGGCTGGGGGTGAAGGGACTGGCCGGGCAAGTCAGGCAGCCCGCGCCCTCCCGGGCGATGGCAAGCGCAGGCGTGCTGCTACTCGCGGGGGCGGCGGGCCACACCGCGCTGGCGCTCACGCTCGGCGGAAGCCCGGAACGCTGGGCGGCGCTCGCGCCCGACCCCGCCAGCCCGGCCTACGGCGAGGCGGGGCAGTGGCTCCGCGAAAACACGCCGCCCGGCGCGTCAGTCGGCACGGCAGAGATCGGCGTGCTGGGCTACACCTCGGAGCGGCCCATCGTGGACGCAGGCGGGCGGCTCCAGCCGGGCATCGCGGCGGCGAACGCGCGCGGCGACGCGGCGTGGTGGCTGAACGCCTACGCGCCGGAGTACCTCGCGCTCGACGCGGGCGAGGTGGAGGCGCTCGCAGGCGACGGCTGGTTCCGCGAGGCGTACGCCGAAATCGCCCGCACCGGCCCGGCAGGCGAGGTGACGATCCTGACGCGCACCACTCCCCCCGCCCCGATGACCCGGCATGCCGCCGGGCTGATCGCCTTCCCCGGCGGGCTGCGGCTGAACGCCCTCGCCGCCGACTTCGCGCTCGACCCGCTGGAGGAGGGGCGGCTGGCCCGCGTCGAGTTGGAGTGGCTGCTTGACGAACCAGCAGCGGGCACGTACCACGTCGGCATCCGCGTCGAGAACCGCGAGGGTACGCTGGCCGCATTGCAGAGCGCCCCACTCGACCTGAGCGGCGCGCCGGTCGGCGAGCTGTTCACGACGTGGCACAGCATCACGCTTGCGCCCTCGCTCCCGCCGGGCGTGTATGATGTGTCGGTCGGCGTCGGGCCGGATCCGGCGGAGTTGACGTGGCAGGCTGTGGCGCAGGGCAAGATCCCCTTCCCCGAGTCGGCGTTCATCGGCGCGGTATCGGGCAGCCAGGTCGATTTCGGCGACCTCGCGCTGGTCGGCTACCGGCTGGCGCGCATGGATCAGAACGTCGAGATTATCCTGCTGTGGCAGGCGATGCGCGCTCCGCAGACCGACTACAT
>ERZ773359.1235-NODE-1235-length-36006-cov-7.074963_pt1 | contig 36006 bp, 23 predicted proteins | sample MGYA00374955_ERZ773359 | MGnify/ENA primary metagenome ERZ773359 (study PRJEB29098, sample SAMN04486028) | biogas fermenter metagenome | study: EMG produced TPA metagenomics assembly of the Biogas fermentation microbial communities from Germany - Plant 4 DNA1...
CCGGATTGCTGCAGGTAGCCGTAATAACCGGGATATTGGTCTCGCCTTGATCTACAGCCACGCTGTAATCAAATACTTCCGGATCGAATCCCGCCAGCGGCTCACCGTCTATCAATATCGATGACAGCCTCGGATTCAATTCAGCCAGATCATATATGGAGAGTTTTTCGTATGTAACCTTAACAGGCGCTGCTTCGGTATCTCCGTTGGTAGCATATAACCCGATTTGCGGCAGTGCATATGAAGCTGTGATTCTTGTACCGAAGGTGGTCCAATTGACTCCGTCCTGTGAATACATGAAAGTATAACGATCTCCTTCTTTGACAATCTGGAAGTAAAGCTCTGTCAAAGAAGCCAATGTCGCCGAGTTGGACTGAGTCTGGGTTCCATTTACCACGTTATAAACTCGCAGTACGTTGGATGATCCGGATGTAGGCCGCTCATATACGAATCTGATTAAATTATTAGCATCATCGTATACAATGAGTCCTGCCTGCTGGTTACTCTCAGAGGGCGTCGGGTTAAATTTAACCTTGGACTGAACGACCCAGTCTCCCAAAGCCGGAATCATAAGAACGTTCTTAGGCTGAGCTTCAGGATTCGAGAATGCACCTTTCTCTGTTGTAATGGTTAAACCTGCCTCGCTAAATGACGCATTCTCATTCCGGGCATTGAAATACCAACCTTTAGCAAGGGCTGCCGATTCACCTTCCTTAAAGTCGGTACTCACCGGCTTATAACCAACACCTACACGATAAGTGACTTCTGCGTTGGTCTCCCTGTTGTAAGACCGGAATACTTTAACACCCGGTATTGCCTCGAGTTCATTTATAACCTCTATTTCAATATCTTCATCAGAACTTACTGCTTGAATATCCGGAACAGTTGTCGTTCCTGCAGGCACCTCAATGCTGTAATTGAATCTGTCTTTCGCAAAGTTGGGAATAGATTCACCGTCAACAGTGATATCGTCAATGTATGCCGTTGTTAAAACATCTGTGTTAACTGACAGATTAATTCTGTAAGTCTTGACTACTCCGTCTTTATCAAACTTCACTTCTGCCACGCCGTTCGGAGCGGTCGGCTGAGTGATCGTAATTCCAATATTTTCGTCGCTGGCCGATGCCGTTACTTTAAGAGGTTTACTTGAGTAATAGGGATATTGATAGCTTAATTCATAGAGATCATAGTCACAAATACCGTTGGCATTGGTTGACCTTACCGGCGTAGTGGGCAGGGTCAATGGTATTCCCTCTACAAAGATATTAACTGTAGGAGGAGCGACGTATTCTACATCCTTTGTATCTGAGCTGAATCCAAGACCGATCAAATCGAACAGATTGCCGGAGCCGCCTTCCGCTACCAGGAAGATTGCGTGCTTTTTATCCAGGTTATCTACAAACTGTGAAACATCCGCTGAGAATTTTGTCACTTTCTGCTCGGAGCCGGCGGGAACTTCTATCTCGCCGATTTTTACGCCCTTCCAGGTATCGTTGGCCCATGGACCATCCAACCAGACATTGATTTTAAAGGCATTCGATGTTCTTGGTGTCAGGAACAGGTTAATCTTTGTGTTGTTTCCTTCTTTTGTCCCTTCAAAAGGTTTAAGTCCCCAATTACTTGCCGTTTCCGCATCAAGGCCGCCAAAGCCGAAATACTTGAACCCTATAATATGACCGTTCTGGACATTAGTAATTGGCATATTATTGTCCCATATATCAAACGAATCCTGCAGGGTGTTGGGATTTGAGAAATAACATGCGTATCCTGCCGAATAATACTTATAGGGGTCAAGACCGAACACTTCGAAGCCTTCCGAGGTTACTTCGGCTCCGGTATATTCATATCCCCGGCTGTCCTTTGCGGTCCAGGTATTATCTTCCGAATACGGGTCAAATGCCCTGATAACAACTTTTCCGCCTTCTGCTACCGATTTTTCTTCCCAGGTAATCTTGACCGGAGCAACCATAGGCTGTCGTGCGTTTCCATAACCCCTGGGAGGTCTGTGATAGAAGACATACCAGTTGCCATTTATCTCCAACAGGCTTCCATGTGTATTATGGGCTGAATTACTTGAGGTCAAAGCGGTTCCGTTCTGGTTTGGTACCGGCGCACGGGAGTCTACAAGCACACCGCCGCTTCTCCAGGGTCCGAGAGGACTGTCGCCATAAGCGTACCGCAAAGCTGAGTTGGTGCTGCTCATTCCATAGTCGGGTCCTGAATATCCGCTGTAAATCATAATGTATTTATTCCCGATTTTTCGGATCGAAGAAGCTTCGAAAAAGTTGAATGAAGTGATATCCTCATCGGGATATATGTGTGGATATGTGGTTCCTGCCGGGTCATTTATCTGACCGTAACTGGAACTACAAGGAATAAAATACTGAATAGCCTCGGTGCCTGGTCTTACCGAATACATGGTGTTCTGATCCAATTGACATGCCCATGACTTTTCACTGCTTCCGGCATATCCCCAGTATGCATATGCCCTGAATCCAATCTCATAATCAGGATCACTTGGATCTGTAATATATTCAATCCATACAGCCGGGTCAAATCCCAGGATACTGCCTGGTACCGTTCTGGTTCCGTCTTCTGTCAAATTGATTGGCACATATGGTCCAGCAGGTCTGTCAGATTTACATACCATCGCTATTCTGTTAGCACCACGGCTGTGAGGATACAGGTAATATTCCTTTGTTCCGTCTTTTCTTCTGACCTCAACAACATCCGGAGCGTAAAAAGTATCCCATTGTCCGTTAATATAGTACTTGAAAACCGAGCCCTCGTCACGCCAGTTGGTTAAGTCCTCCACTGGAGCCGACCATGCTCTTATGTCTGGTCCGCAATAGCTGGTATACCTGACATCATGAGAACCAAAAATATAGGCGCGATATTTACCGGGATTATCTGGATCCTCAAAAACTTTTGGCTCTCCGTCAGGCAAATGTTCCCATAACGGCAAATACGGATTTACAGCCGATACTTTAATTTCAGGCATTAAACTCATTATTACTGCCACTATAAGAAGCAGTGACAGAAACTTTGATGTTTTTCTCATCTTATCATCCCTTCTTTTTTTCATAACAAATGCTTAATATTTTTTTGTTCTTCACAGTGCTGTTTACCGTCAATCTGCATAATGGTAGAACCTTGTACTGATTTACTGTAATTGTGAGCTAAGAATAAGAATTACCCTGGCTTGAAACCATGGGTTCTATACAGTATGGGGATATGGGTATCCCCATACTGTTTTTTCATGGATTATTTGAGCAATACTCTGTATGCTATGAAGGCGAGATCTTCAATGTCTATCTTTCCATCCTTGTTGATATCAGCAGCCTTGATTGCATCCCAGTTCTCATCGTCGGAATCCTTACCGTAGTAGTATGCGGCTATGGCAAGATCTCCCACATCGACTGATGAAGAATTATTAAGGTCTCCGGTAGCCGGTGTAATTACGGATGCCTCAAATGCTGCTTTTGCTTCATTCAGTGCAGTTACAGCAGCGTTAACCTCTGTCTGTGTTGCATCAGGATCTTCATATACGGCTTTCGCCGCATCAATGGCTGCCTTGAATATATCCTTGTCAACCTGCAGGTAACAGCCGTCTTCATATCCTACTACCGCGCTGTCATACAGAGCCTCTGCGGCTGTAATAGCTGCCTGCAATGCACTCTTGTCAACGCCCGGTTCAGGAATCCTGGAATCTTCAAATGTCTGTCTGGCTGCTGCCAGTGCAGCTACGGCATTATCGACTTCGGCCTGTGTTGCATATGGATCATCGTATACACCCTGGGCTGCATTGATTGCTGCCAGGAATGTTGCTTTTGCTTCAGGAGGATACATGCCGGGTTCATTACCTTCAGGAGCACTTTCATACAGGGCTTGTGCTGCCTGTATAGCGGCCAATAATTCGGCCTTGTCTGCAGGAGCGAGCACATTAATATTTATGCTGCCTAAATCTGCATCTATAGTAACGCCTCCGGGCATTATACCGAGTTTGCCTCTTACAACCGAGATAGTGCTTGAAACACCTTGTACGCCGCTCTTTACTTTGAATTTGGTATTCAAGATCTGCACATTGTTACCGTTGGCGCCACCGATATTAGCAGCGAGTATTCTCACAGTACCATCTGAAGCCTCGCTTCTGAGGATCTTTATGTCATCCTTCGCGCCTGTTGTGCCGATATATTCGAGTACCTCAGGATCATAGCTTAAAGTGATATCCTCTGCGTATACATCCTGTGAAACGGTATCGATGGACAATATTACCGTAAACTCTTCTTCAGGCAGTATGACAGACGGGCCGGTGGGTAATGCCAGATTGACTTCAGGCTGTACGGCCTTAACAGTTACAGGAATGTTATCAGATGTTGCGGTCCTGTCACTGCCGTCCTCGGTAATAACAATTCTCAGCGTTACTTCCTTATCTGCGAGAACAGGAGGTGTAACCTTACCGTCTTCGGAGATCACACTGGGATCGCTGCATATTACCGATACGCTATAACCATGCGGAACGGGAGCAAGTTCGAGATCCGAAGAAATTTCAGCAGGTACACTTTCTGCAACATACTTCATGACGTTGTCCACAGCATCCTGCAGCATCTCCTGATACGACTTTTGCTTTACGCCGTTGAGCTCGGTTACGGTAATGTATTCGAAGTAGGTGTTCATCTGAGAGCCGGAACTGTTCTGGGTTGCAAACATACCTAGCTTGGGATCCTTAAAGTCGGCTGTTATCGGGTTGCCAAGCTGGGTGAAGTTTTCACCGTCTTGAGAAACGGAAATTGTATATTCATTTCCGTCTTTTCTGATCCTGTGGTATAGGGTGACCGTACCATCTGCAGCAGCCACAGCACTTCCACCGGCAGTGCTGTTGAACGAGCCGCCTCTTTCAATTCCGGGCTCATATCTCAGTGAGCTCTGCTGGCAGTTGGCCCTGATATAGTTATCCTCATCCTGCCATACCAGGAGCATTGCCTGCTGATAGTTGGCGGTAGGAACATGCGGATAGAATACTTTTGCAACAACTTCCCAGTTTCCTAAAGCAGACTGTATGAACAGATTTTCCCATGGATCATGACTTGATCCGTAAATATCATAGCGCTGGGTAGGAAGTCTTAAGCCAAAGCCTTTCTCTAAGGAATAAGTATTTTTATTCTCACGGAGAACCGTCCAGTTGGGGTTCATATTTCCATCGGCAAAGTAATCCGAGATGGGAACTGTGTTGAAGTTGATGCTATAGGTCGTACTTGCTACAGCTGAATATACTGTGACTGTTGCCGTACCCATTGGAGTAGTTAATTGCTTATATTCAATGATATAATCCGGATTTGCGGCGGTAGCTGAGATTTCAGGTATCTTGGTGGAATCCGGATCTATCTCTATGTTGTAATCAAATACTTCCGGATTGAATTCGGCCAATGGTACACCATCTATAGATATCGAGGACAGTCTCGGATACAATTCGGACAACTCGTAAATCGAAAGTTTCTCGAATGTAACATTAATAGGCGCAGCATCGGTATCGCCGTTGGTAGCATACAATCCGATTTGAGGCAGTACATATCCTGCTGTGATCGTGCCAAATGTGGTCCAGTTTATTCCGTTCTGAGAATACTTGAAGGTATATGTATTGCCATTCTTGACAATCTGGAGGTAAACACCGGAAGCTGAAGCCAGGTTTGCAGAATAAGACTGGGTCTCGGAACCGTTTACCACATTATAGACCCGCACAACATTGGTCGATCCGGATGCAGACCACCCATAAACGAATCTGATGTAATTATTATCATCATCATATATGATGAGTCCGCCCTGCTGGTTTCTTACGCCGGGTATCGGATCGAATTTAACCTGGGTCTGCGCTACCCAGTCTCCCATAGCCGACATCATGAATACATTCTTCGGTTTTGCTTCCGGATTGGAGAAGGTGCCTCTTTCGGTTGTGATGGTTAATCCTGCTTCGCCGAATACCGCATTATCATTCCTGTTGATAAAATACCAGCCCTTAGCCAATGCCTCGGCCTCACCTTTCGTAAAGTCGGTCTCAACCGGTTCACAGCCAACACCTATCCGGTATACTGCAACTTCATGGGTCAACTTGTTTTCCGAGCGAATGATCTTAATTCCGGGAATGGCCTGAATCTCCTGAACAACGGTTATTTCCAAGTCATCACTTTCGCTGACAGGTTCGATAACTGGTACAGTTGTTGTCCCTGCCGGTACCTTAATGGAATAATCCAGCTTGTCCTTCTTAAATCCCTCGATAGGTACACCGTCTACGGTGATATTGTCGAGGTAGGGGCTTGATACAACATATACGACGAACTCAGTGGAAACTGATTCTCCGTTATAGGTAGCCGTCGCAGTAATTGTTGCGACACCGGGACCTACAGTCTTGATGACATATTCTCCGTTGTCTTCTGTTACTGAAACTACCGATGGACGATTGGACTCATATGTAAAGGTCATTCCTTCCGGGAAAGGCGTGCTTTGTTTCTGCTTAACCAGGCTGCTTTGTTGTTTAATGATATAGCCGTAGAGACTTTCGTCGTTCATGGCTACAGTGAGTTTCGGATTGACTATTTTGTTCTTATCGAATATCAGACGTTCTTCAACTCCGATTGCCTCATCGCCTTCCTGGCTGGGCTTAGCGGTAAGTACTTTCGGAACTACTTTCATTGATCCGGAAACGTTGATTCTGCCCTTGAGAGGAACATCAGCGCTGTTTGTACCCACCTGGATTTCATACGATCCTGTGTCTACAACAAAACGATCCAATTCTTCATTATAGAATGCCAGATCCGGAATCTTTACTTCCAGGGTAACGGTCTTGGTTTCTCCGGGTTCAAGCTCGATCTTCTGGAAACCAAACAGACGTTTAATGGGTCTCTTAAGCTCAGCCGGAGCTTCAGGTTGTGCAACATAGAGCTGTGTTGTTTCCTTGCCCTTTACGGTACCGGTGTTGGTGACATCAAACGAAACCGTGATAGTGTCGTTTGCGTCAAATTCCGTAGCGGCCGAACCATTCTTTTCGATCTTGAGGTTAGAATACTCGAATGTAGTAAAACTGAGACCGTAACCGAAAGGATATGAGGGGGTCCCGGTAAAGTACATATAGGTTCTTCCCTGCTTGCCTTCGGAAGGGAAGAGTTCGTAATCATAAATGCTGGGGATATCGGATACGCCTGTATTACTTACGTTCTTATACCATGTGTCGGCAAGTTTACCGGAGGGATTTACTTTACCCGTGATAACATCGCCGAATCCGGTTTTGCGGAATCCCTGATAACTGGACCAAAGAATAGCGGCTACATCATTCTCGAAGGTTGTAACCTGCATCGGTCCGCATGTTTCCATACAAGCTATTGTATTTGGATTGATTTTTCCTACGTTGGAAATCAGCAGATCCTGTCCGTTATTGAAAACTATGCTTGCACGGTCTCCGTCTTCTCTGGAATAATCCTGGGGAGTTCCCACAACCACGATAACGACATCGGCATCGGCAATTGTTGCCCTATCCTGTTCAGTAATTGTATAGGAACTGGATGATGTTGAATTGCCGTAGCTTGTGAGATAGGTGAAAGTCGCGTCCGGATTGATTTCCTGAATATTGCTTACAATCCTGTCACGAATGAGGATACGGTTGGTGGTATTGCTCTGAATTCCGGAATAGAGTCCCAGGTATGAATTCGTCTGCCATGCGCCTACAATAACTACTTTGTATTCTCCTGATGTCGGAATATTAAGCGGCAGGATTTTTTCTTCGGAACCGGCAGGTGCTTCATTCTTTAACATGACAACACCTTCAGCATTTACGTCTTCAATTAATTTCAGACGTTCAGGTGTTTGCCAGCCGATACTGCCGGACTGCTGTGCAATGCGGGCAGCAGCTTCCTTTGTATAGATATTATCGCTGTCCCATTCACCCAGTTCCATACGGGATGTCATCAGGCGATGCAGGGAGATATCCAATTGATTTTCGGTAAATCTGCCTTTATCAGTCTCAACTTCCTGAGCAATCATTTGCGGCATTAGGCTTCTATAGTTATTTGAACCGCTGCCATGGCCGCCGTTGCACTCAAGATCTACTCCGTGTGCCATAGCCTGTGAGAATTGTTCAACTATGGTAAGTACTTTGCCGGTGTAAGGGTTAGTGAAGTTATGTCTTGATATAGTTGCAACCGAGTCACAATCGCCGGTTATGTGACCGGAAAAGCCATAGGTCTGACGAAGCAGTGTATCTAATAAGTAACTGCTCCAGGTACAGGGGTCCCCGTTCATGGTGCTGTATGCTGTCATAATGGAAGATACATCTGCAGCCTGGATAATGTTACGATAAGGTGCCGCATAGTATTCTCTGAGTTCACGCAGGGAAGAAACTGCGCCACCGTTGAGACGGTTATTTTCACTGTTGTTTGCCACATAATGCTTAAGAGTTGTATTCACTTTACGACGACCTGCCGGGTCGAGAAGATTACCGTTTCTGTCCATGCCCTGCATGCCCTGGACGAAAGCGGTTCCCATCCGGGACATGAGATAAACGTCCTCAGAATATGATTCTTCATTGCGGCCCCAGCGCGGGTCACGATGCATATTCACTGTTGGTGAATAAAAATTAAGATTTGTTGCGTTTTGTCTGCCTTCTGTAGTAACACCTCTCTGAGGTGCCCGCTCACGAATTTCATTTGAAATTTCAGTTGCAACTTGATAGTAAAGATCCGGGTTCCAGGTGTTGCCTACAGTAGCGTTCTGTGGATAGGAAACAGAATTGGATGCACCCTGATAACCGTGAAGAGTCTCCTGCCACCAGGTGTAGGTTGCTATTCCTTCAGTTGCCGGAACATTCAGTGCGCCTCCTCCCAATTCTGCAGCTGTGATAGCAGGCGCATTCTGGCTGATAACCTGTGAAGCCTTCTGTTCAAGATTCATTCTGGCAACCAGATCTGCAGCCCTCTCCGCAAAGGAATAACTGGGGTCCATGTAAATCGGGATAGGCGCAGGATCCGGTACAGGATCTTCACCTTCCGCCATTGCAGAGAAAGTCAATCCCTGAAGCATACTGAAGCAGACAGCCAAGATGAGAAGGATAGACAATGCCCGTCTTTTTTGCACTTTACCTTACCTCCTTTATAAAATTTATCTATTACCGACTTTTCACATTTTTAATTCTTTTTTCTCTAATTCCACTATGAGATAAAATATTTCTGCTTCTTTAAAAGAATATAAATGCGAAAAGCAGCAACCTGAATTTGACATAGCTTAAGCTATATAGAATAATCTGCCGCCAGTTATATGACAACAGCGTTCTGTTTTTTGATATGTATTTTTGTTGATAGTAAAAACTGCTAATTATTTGCTGCTGAAAAACCGCCGGTTTCGGTGTCATAAGGCCATGCATCTATACCCCCAAGGTTGTACACCTTTTTGTAACCCATAAGCAAAGCCTTTTCCAGGGCCTTTTGTGCTTGCACTCCTTTTGCGCAATAGAATATTATTTCGCTGGATTTATCAGGTATCATTTCTTCCAGTTTTGTTTCAATTTCATCCACAGGAATATGTATGCTGCCTGTGATGTGCAGCTGTGAATACTCATCGTCTGTACGCACGTCTACGATATAGGCGCCGTTGTAATAGTCTTCCAGCGCCTGAACAGCTGAAATGTTGTACTGCCTGAAATCATCGGGCCGGAGAATATCGAACCAGAAATCGTCTCCCACCAGAGTGAAAAGACCGTTCGCTGATACAAGGTCATTTATATTATCAGTGCAAATAATATCAAGCTTATTGCATGTGGGACAATCCGGCAAAGTAAGGATCTTACCGTCGTTGCATGCTACAACAAGCTGATCTGCATCTACAGCAATTGCATTTACCGTAAGCGGAAAGAATTGTTCCGGGGGTAAATCATTAATCATACCGAGAACATGGTCCATCCATATCTTCCCGTCAAATGTCGACAGAATTGCAGGGGAACCCGGAATATTCAAATGTTCGCCCAGTACGAAGAATACATCCGCCAAGGCTTGAACCCTCCGGAACCGGCATGGCTCAGCCAGTCTATTATAATACTCGTTATAATCCAATACATCCCATTTTTCCCCGTCAACTGACATCAATACCTGGCTCTCTCCGGCAACAGCCATGATCATTTCTTCATTTGCCGCAATTGAATGAATATCGTTTTTTACTCCGGGGTTTATTGATTTCCATCGCTTGCCGTCAGATGAGAAAATGATTGTACCTTCAGCTCCTGCCGCCCAGAATTTTCCGTCGAATACAGTGATGCTAAAGAGGGATTTTGGGGTTTTGCTTTTTACAGGTTTAAAACTGCCGCCGTCCTTCGAAACAAGTACAATACCGGAATCACCTACGGCAACATCAATACCGTTCATGGAAACAACATCATTAAGAGATAAGGATGTGACAGCCGGTAAAACGGTTACTGATTTATCAGGCTTGATCCTGTCAATACGACCGTTCGTTCCTACTGCTATGTATTCATTACCGTTATAACACACCGCATTGTATGCCCCGGTCGAGTCGGAATAATTATCAAGTTCTATTATTCTTGTGTTTTCCATAACGAGTTGAGAGCCGCAGCTTGCAGTCATGCTGATTAAAAGTACTGTAAGAATCAGGTATCCAAGCTTCTTCAACGACATACTCCCACACATCATACAGTCCATCTCCCTTCGAATTCATATGTTTCCGCAGCCCTGCAAAAAAAGGAATATTATGAGAATGAGACTCAGAAAGAGAGTTATTAATGCATATTATTGGTTAATAATTGGATAAATTGCTTTAAATTAGCGGGTATGTATAAATTATGTATTATTCCGGATAAGTTGTCTCTAGCTTTTTTTATCATATTCTTATTAAAATCAATGCAACTTATCTGCTGAAGGAGAGTGATAGCATTTTTTCAATGTGGATTTTAGTATGGTCTACATCCTTGCCTTTATTACTTTTTGAATTACCTGTTTGTACTCAGTAGGGGTAATTCCTACAATCCTCTTAAAATTCCTGCTGAAATAATTAGGGTCGCCATAACCTATCTCAAAACAGATTTCCTTGCCGCTTAGCTGATTTTCGGCTAAAAGTTCTTTTGATCTTTGAATCCTGAGAGAAGTAAGGTAATCAATAAAGGTCTCTCCCACTTCATCTTTAAATAGCTTACTGAAATAATGAGGACTTATGTTTAATTCGCCTGCAACTTCTTCGAGGGTTATTTTATTCCTGTAATTCTTCTTAATATATTCAATTGCTTTCAGAATGAGCCTGTTGTTGATTCTTTTTCCCCTGATGCTTTTTATGCATTGGGAAACATATTCAATTCTTTTCTTGCAGCATGATTTCAGTTCCACCGGATCTTCGATCTTTAAAAAATCTTCAATATAATCGCCTTTTTTGAAATATTCCTCATCTTCAATCCTGTATGTGCATCCAAGGTGGCGTATAAGCACCATCAGTTCCAGCAGCTTTTGCTTAACTGTTTGAAAAGATGAGGCGTATTCCTTGAACAGACTGTCGCAAATCTGTTCAAAAGTCTGGATGCATACTTCTGTATCCCCTGAAGCCACCCTGTCCAGCAACAGTTTTTCCTTCTCATAAATATGCTCTGATTTGGAAACCGACTGGACAGGTACATCCATGATATGCATTATTCCGCTTTCTGACAGAGCATTTACTGCCTTGAGGGATTCATCGTAAGACTTTATTATATCTTTGAGGTGGTATATTCTTCCGATTCCTATAAATATTTTCGCATCAGCTTTTTCTGACAACGTTTTATAAATATATTCCGCAACATCGACAGCTTCCTGCCTTGTGGCTGCCATATTTTTTTTCACGTCGCCCGGAATAAAAACAATAACCCTGTTGTACATCAAAGGCCCTATAAGACACTTATATTTGCCTTTTAAGATATCCCTGAAGTATTGGTATGATATCTGGGCCGATTTGTACTCATTTATAGTTTCGCCGAGTTTAATCGTTATAACATACCCACCCTCTTCATTCATTTCGAGAAGGTCCCTGTAATTCTCGATTTCTCTGCCGAAGTCATGAAAAAACAGCAGAGAATAAAAGAAACCGTTTTCAAGAATGGGTATTACTCTTTTAAGCTTTTCTTTTAATTCCAGTTCTTTTTTTCTTTTTTCCCTGTTATTGTTTATGATTTCAATGGATTTTCTGACAGCTTGTAATATTGTTTCCTGATCCGTGGGTTTCAGCAGGTAATCCATTACTTCCAGTTTGATTGCTTCCCTGACAAATTCAAACTTGTCATACGCTGTCAGTATAATAAAAACAACATCCCTCAACCTGGATTTTATTTCTCTTATTGCTTCAATTCCGTTTATACCGGGCATCATTATGTCCATTATAATAACATCAGGTTTTAAGATTTCGGCTTTTTCTATGGCTTCACGTCCCGACTTTGCGGTTCCGGCCACAACCACATGATTAAAATTTTTCTCTATTACAGACTTGACTGAATCCCGAAAAAACTGTTCATCGTCAGCAATAAGCAATTTATACATAAGACCCCTCTTCCGTTAACCGGTTAATTTATTACGCGCAGGTGCTTCCTCCGGTAAATTGTTAATAACCGGGATATTGTACTATTGCTGTTTGCATAATTTGACAGTCTGTTAATTATGACATTGTCGATTAATCTTCAGTAATCGGGGGTTAAAATAAGTAAGCAGGCAAATGTTGATACACCTTATGTAAAAATTGGTAAGTTTATTCATAATCTTATCCTATCATTATTCTTTCATTTCCTGAGTTTTTTTTATTATGATCGTAAAGAAAGCCAGTAATAATGCGGTTTTTCTTTTCATATTCAATATTATTGAAGAAAAATGCTGAATTATTTTGAATTTTGAAAATCTTTTTTATAATTATTGACAGGAAATGATATATTACAATCGATAAATAATAATTTTACAGTCCTGTTTTATGATTTTTATGGAAAACTATATATATATTTATAGGGAAATGTAAAATTATGGGTAATTTATTCATTTCCGGATCAGTTAATAATATACCGACAAAAGAATAATGATTGATGCTCTGCAATAAACCGGTATAAAATCAGAGCATCACACATTTATTATAAAAAGGAGCCTAACAATTTTTTTTATTGATATACTCTTTTATGAACTTATTTATTTTTTCAAACCTTCTTTCCCAGGTATGCTCTCCAAGCCAGGCATATGTTTCTTTATCCCTGAAACCGATTTTTCCTTCCAAAATAAGACGTAATTTTTCTATGAAACCTTCATGATCCGATGCAGTATAAACCGATGGAATATTCCGTACCTCCGGTAAATCGGTGGACACCACGGGTTTCCCGGAAGCCAGGTACTCATACATTTTTATAGGATTTGTCGCTACTGTTATCGTATTTATAAGGAACGGTATTATACATACCCTGCTGTGATTCAAATATGCAGGCAATTGTGAATATGTTTTCAAACCCAGGTACTTAAGATTTGAAATATGCCTGGGAACTTTTATACCAAATTCGGATCCTAAAACGCATACCAGCGCTTGTTGGAAAGTATGGGCTATACGCTCGACTAATCTTGTGTCTACCCAGTGTGCCCAGGCGCCGGAATAGGTAATGACAGGGCCGTCATGGCCGACCAACTCCGGCGGTTTCTCCATAGTTTTCCCGAGTTTGAACTTGTCAATATCGCAGCCATTAGGGACCATTATGCTGGGTTTATCAGGGTAATCCCGAATTATCTCCTCCGTAAGTATCTTTGCTGTGGTAATGACCACATGTGATTTTTCGACCATTGGCTTTATATACGGCCTCCATGCTTCGAAATCATCTACATAGTCAAAAACAATAAAATCAGGCTGGTATAAATCCAGGTAAATATGGAGTTTCGCCCATGAAATCCACAATATTATTTTTTTGCCCATTTTTTTAATTTCGGGCACAATGTCTCTTATAAAGCAGCCATTATTATGTATTATTTTCAAATTGGGATTAATTTCGGTATAAAGCTTTGTTTTTGATTGGGTCTTATTACAGTAGTAAACTTCATATCCGTTCATGGAGAACTGCTCCATGATTTGCTGCGGACGCTGCCGCATATAATCCCAGTCAATGGTAGGGGGGAAAATGACCGCCCATTCAAGCTCATTTGCAGTAAAGCCTCCAAGCTGCAGATCTTTTATTTCAAACATATGCATTATATCCTTGTATTCATTATTTACATTATTCATTCTATCAACCTCGCTAGGCAGGTATTACAGGTTCTTTGGAAAGCTCCTTCATTTGTTTTGATATACTCAATAAACAAGAGACCATATCTCTTGAAAGGATATCATCAATCATGGATTGGTTAATGACACCGTCAACGAAAAACTCATTAAGATTCAGTTCTTTCATCAGGAATTGAACCTTTGGAGTACTTTTCAGCATAATGGCAGGTATCCCGTGACTTATTGCCAAAAGTCCCGCATGCAGTCTCGATGTTATAACCAGATCCATTGAGGCAATAAAAGATGCTTTTTTATGCAGTGAAACAGATTCAGGCAGTATGGCCCGATTATCAGGAGTACTCATGATATTGTAATAAAAGTCTTTGGAAGTATCCTGCATTGAAACTGTAAACGTAGTTTTTGGTGTTTTTGTTTTTGCAAGGGCTTCTCTGATTTGGGCAAAATATTTGGAAGCATAAGCATTCATACTGACCAGAATCTTTTTCCCACGAGCAGCAAGCGGAAAAGGCTGAGTCTCATAGTTCCAAATGGCTTCCGGCACTACTTTGCAGTCTATTCCAAGATATTTCTGTGCCAGGTCTCTGTCATACGATGTTCGTACCGTTACATCATAAGCCCTGCTCAATATTTTCTTTAATTGTTCCAAAACAGGTTTTGAGACAATACGGTCATCAATACCGACACGGCTGAATATGTAAGGAACCTTTATACCTTCCTGAAGAAAGTCAAAATAATTGGCTCCTAAAAAAATAAGCCCTCCGCCCCCTATGATAACCAGATCAAATTTGTTTAGAGTTTCCCTGTATTTGTTTACGCCCAACCTGTCGGCCAGCACCAGGTTATAATCCACTTCATAGTACAAGGTGCCGAGTCCGCCGCTGAATACAGTAATATCAGCCTTGGGATCCTGTTTTTGTATAAGTTTTATCATCTCAAGGAGATTTAGCTCGTCTCCCAGATTATTATGTCCATAATAACCTATAATAGCTATTTTCATATCTGCACCACCTTTAACGCTTCTGCAATTTCTCTTGCTCTTTTCAGGTAATTGTGATTTTCATAAACAAACTTTTGACCGTTTAAGGCTATCCGCTCCCTTTCAGAATCATTTTTGAGATAGTACTCCATCAGTTCCACCGTTTCTTCATAGCAGGTAGACCACACAAGATGGACGTGATTTTTAAACATGTATTCAATTGCCCTGGTATGCTGCGTTAAGAAGAATCCTCTGCAGCCGAGTATTTCAAATGTCCTCATGGACTGCATAGTCCTGGAATTTGTTATTGAATGAACCCCCAGTGAGATTTTGGCTGATGAATAAGCAATTACGCTTTTTTCATGCGGTATATGCCCTTTAATGTATTGAGGAGGTAAATTAAAAGCATGCCTGGGATTATCCCAATCAGATCCGTATACCTCCAGTTTTTTGTTTTTATCGATAAATGGCTTGATTATATATTCATAAGCCTTTCGTCTTTCCGGGAAAACATTGTAATTATTTCCTATATGTATGGCGTCCAGGGAAGCAAAATGCTTATCCAAAGGATATTTATAATAATAGTCCGGATCAGCGGCAAACGGTATGCAAATCGCCTTATGTCCTCTCTTCCTGTAACTTTCCAGCATTTCTATGTCCGGAGTCAATACCAGTACTGACTTTTGAGCCCATTGCATGGCAAGGGTATAATGAGCGATCGGATCTTCTACAGCCCAATAAATATGGGGTATTTTGCATTCTTCAAGTACCGGGAATATGAATTTCTTTGTATCAACTCCTCCCTCAGTAAAAATATAGTCGGGTTTGAATTCCTTGATCTTTGATTTCAATCCCTCTACGGTCTGCTGGGGAACCTCAAGCCTGTCTGTTTCCCAACCCAGTTTTTGAAATCCTTTCTGCATACCGTATTTAATCATTGGAGTAGGATTTGTAAAAAGTATCTTCATTTTTCCCCACACTTCTACATTTATTGCTCCATATTTCAATATATGTGGATAAGCCTTTCTTTGTGATTATATAGTATGATTACATATCTCCCGAGGATTAACAGTTATGAGTGAGAAAGCATAAAATAAAGTACTGACCTGTTCAATTATGGGAGGCATATATGAATATGGAAAAACATCATAAAACCGTTAACATTTTAGCCTTAAGACCATTGGCCGGATTTAAAGCAAAAGACACGCAAATATTCTTCCAGGAAAAAAGGGATCCCGTCACCGGGGAACGCTTAGGCATCAAGGAACCGGTTACTTTGTTCATAGATAATGCCGGAGACTTTTATGAATATCCCCTGGAATGTATTCAGTGTGTTATTGTCCGTTTTACCGACGATCCCGAATGGTCTTATATCTGCGACAACAGAATAAAAATAAGCGTGGGTTTCAAAGTTATGCTGCTGGTTAAGTTCTCCGGCATTGATACTTATGAACTTATCACCCTTCCTGACGATATCGGAGTCAAATGTACTACCTTATATGATCTTTCTGAAATACAGGTTTCGAGAAGTATATACCAGACAATGCAAAGAGTGGGCGACAGATTTATATACACTATGACTATACCCTTCAGTGAATTTGTGGGTATTCTTCCACAGGATAATAATTTTACTGTTATCACTGCCTTCCGAAATATGACCTGGAATGCGGAAATTGGCGAAACAGGCTTTCATGGAACGGGATCGCCGCCGGTTCTGTCCACCAGGGTAGATTTGTCAATATTCTATGACATTTTTGTACGAATAGTGGTAGAAGAGGAAATGACCGTAAGCGGGATCGTGGAATGATGAGCGAAAAGCGTATTCTTGTTGCCAGCCCCATCAGGGAAAAGCCGGGGATATTGTGGGAATACGCTGATTCGCTTTTAAACCTGGACAAGGAAGGTATAAAAGCAGACTTTCTGTTCATTGACGACAATGAAGACAAAGAATCAGTACGAATCCTGCAAAGGCTGACGCAAAGGCTGCCGGCTGTCCAGATGGATGGCGGCATGAAACCTGCTGCCGTTAATTCCAATACCAAACATCAATGGGATGTTGATACGATTTTCAGAGTAAGCGAATATCGGAACAGGATCCTTGAGTTCGCACGGGAAGGCGATTATGACGGTCTCTTTTTTGTGGATTCGGATCTCATATTACACCCGAAAACTTTAAAGCATCTTATCCAACATGATAAGGATATTATCTCCGAAATATACTGGACTCGCTGGGCTCCTTCCGGTCCTTTTTATCCGCAAGTATGGCTTTGTGACAACTATACACAGTATGAGCCTGAATATGTAGGTCTTCTGGGTTTTGATCAGATCAGGAAAAAAACCGAAGCTTTCCACTCAATGCTGAAAAAGCCGGGTTTATATAAGGTGGGCGGCCTGGGAGGATGCACTTTGATAAATAGAAAAGTTCTTATGAGTAATGTATCATTTACAAGAATATATAACCTGAGTTTTAAAGGCGAAGACAGGCATTTCTGTGTAAGAGCTGCGGCTAACGGTTTTGAAATGTATGTAGATACTGCATTCCCGGCCTACCATATATATCGTGATTCAGATCTTCCCGGCTGCAAAAAATTTAAAGAAAAATGTTCATATAAAAAAAATGAAGGTATTTGAGGCGTTGGCGCTGAATATACTTTTTTCTTAATTTCATATAATGGTATGAGAAATTTAATAATAGGTGGTCTGCGCAATGGATGAATTCTATATCAATTCGAATTATAGTTCGGGATGGAAACGCATAAAGAGAGAAGATGCCGACAAAGAGCAGCAAAAAGCCTTTGATATACTTCAACATGACCCTCAACTGGCCCATGTAAATAAACAGATACTTGACAGCCAGCCCACAATTAACAGGAAAAACGTCGGAAGTACCGGCCCCATGCTGACTTTCATGGAAAATCAGAAGGAAATTATCGAAAAAATCAATCAGCTTCAGGTAGAAATGTCTGCAATGAAAGAATTATTGAGCAATATCCAGACCAATACCGAAATGATAAAGGGACCGGTTCATAAAAACGCAACAGGAAATAAATTATCAAGGTTTTTTAAGTAGCAGTCATATTCTGAATTACATAATATAAAGCAGAAAGCAATCATTAAACAGGAGTTGTTCTTATGGCAGAAATAGCTAATAATACAGATATGCATACAGATCTTCATAAAGATCCTCAGAAAGATCCACAGAAAGATCCGCAGAAAGATATGCATAAAGTAGACATATTCGCCAAGCAGGTTCTGGGCAGAATAGTCCTTGCTGATACCGATACTTTATGGCAGGAAGAATACACCAACGGTGTTGCAACAGGTAACAAGAGAACTTTCAGGATTTACATCATCAATGATGGAAGTACTCCGTCAGAAGAGCCTGCTCTCGGTTCTCCGGTCAGTTGTGTCAAGCTTTGCAAACGTGTTATTGAACCTGATTACCCAAGAAACACCTTGGTATGCTCAAGTAAATCCAAGGTTACACACAGATACCAGCTGGTTCTTCTGGTTGAATATGAGAATGGGAATTTTGATGTGATAACATTGCCACGAAATCTTTCAAATCGTCTCCAGTATGATCCTGCTATAACAAAGGCATTTGTCGATTCTACAGTGATCGATGCTGCGGGAATTCCGGTATTGCAGCATCAGAACCAGACTGTACCGTATGAAACACTCATTATAGTGTCCGGAGGCGTAAATAACTATACAAGCTTTGAATACACTGTTTCAATCCCGTATTCAATGTTTGAGCCCAAGATCAAGTGTTGTTACCTTGAAGATCCCGGTCTCCAGTCCTACATACTGTTAAAATGCTTCCGTTATGATTTTAACATCCTGAATACTTTCCTGGTAAGCACGAGTCCGACAGAATCGGTATGGACAACGATAGTAGAGCTTACGGTAACCGAAGATATTATTGACAAACTGGGTATCGATCAGGATTTAGTGGTTTACGGGAAACCGGAAGGCTATTGGTGCAAGCCCGAATGTTAGTTATTGGCATCAAACCTCTGTAATCTTTACAGGGGTTTGATACTTTTTCAGAAGGGCACAATACTTGCTTATCAGAGAAGAAAAAGAAATAATCGATAAAATTCATCAACATTTAACGTTAGACGTCGACGATAAAAGAAAAATCGCATACATTCGGGGCAATACTTAAATTACAGGGCAAGATCTGCAGGAATTCAACGTAAAGTAAATTCTAACAGTTTTAAGTAGCAGCTATATCCTGTATTACATAGTATAAAACAGAAATCATAATAACTGGAGTGTTTTTATGTCAGAAATAGCCAACACTACTGATCTGCATAAAGTGGATATATTCGCCAAACAGGTCCTGGGCAAAACTGTCCTTGCTGATACCGATACTTTATGGCAGGAAGAATACGCTGCCGGTACGGCAACCGGCAATAAGAGATCTTTCAGAATCTACATCATCAATAATGGAAGCGTTCCGGCAGCACAGCCTGATCTCGGCTCTCCGGTCAGTTGTGTCAGTCTTTGCAAACGTGTTATTGAACCTGATTATCCAAGAAACACCCTGACCTGTTCAAACAAATCCAGGATAAACCACAGGTACCAGCTGATTCTTTTGGTTGAATATGAGGATGGGAATTTCGATGTGATCACATTGCCTAGAAATCTTTCAAATCGTTTCCAATACGATCCTACTACGACAAAGGCATTTGTCGATTCAACAGTAATTGATACTGCGGGGATTCCGGTATTGCAGCAGCAGAACCAAACCGTACCGTATGAATCGCTCATTATAGTGTCCGGAGGTGTAAATAACTATACAAGCTTTGAATACACTGTTTCCATTCCATATTCAATGTTTGAGCCCAGTATAAAGTACTGTTACCTTGAAGACCCCAGTCTTCAGTCCTTCATATTGCTGAAATGTTTCCGTTATGATATTGAGATTCTGGATACCTTCCTTGTGAGCACCAGTTCTACCGAATCCGTATGGACGACGATAGCAGAACTTACGACAACCGAAGATATCATTGATAAACTGGGAATTGATCAGGATATTATAGTTTATGGCAAAACGCAAGATTATTGTTGCAAACCTTAATACCTGTACAATGCCGGCAGACCCCTGTCATTAATTACAGGGGTTTAATAATTTTTTGCAGACCGTTTGTTAATAACTGTGATCGTTATTTTCGCTTTTCACGATTGATACATATTTTAAGATGATAAATTTCATCGGCCAGTTTCATGTTCCCCTGCTCCAGCTTTTTCTATTTACTTTTAAAGAATCGCTTGATTGATTATTGTAAACGCCCTTCACAAGCTGAAGAAAATCTTCGATCTGTCCGTTGATAGATTCTAAATTACGTAAAAAATTCATAAAAGAAATTCGGCGGTTGCATCGCCGAATTCTCAGATATATACCCATATTTAATTGACATATCCTTTAGAGTGGGCATATAATGCCGCCTGAGTCCTATCCGCCAATTCCAGCTTGCTCAGTATCTGGCTGACATGTTTCTTTACTGTATATTCGGTGATATATAGTTTTTCTGCTATATCCCTGTTGGATAAACCTTCACCCAGTGCCCTTAAAACTTCTTTCTCCCTTGCTGTCAAATTGCTATCCTGGTCATTTTTAGAGGATTCTTTCATCAGTAACTCCATTATACATGGGTCGTAATACCTTCTTCCCCTGGATACCAAGCGTACAGCAAATAGCAGTTCTTCCGGCAAAGCTTCTTTTAATATGTAACCCAGGGCGCCTGCTTCTTCTGCTCTTTTAAAATCACCGTCAGAGCCGGATGAGGTAAGTACGATGAACTTACATGATGCATTTTTACTTTTGCTTTTCTCAATAATATCTAATCCGTACTCATTTCCAAGCCTGATATCCACCAGGGCTAAATCCGGGTTATACATCTCTATAGCTTTTAACGCATCATTCATATTACCGGCTTCTCCCACAATTTCAATATCCTTCTCAAGAGAAAGAACAGAAGCCAAACCCTTTCTGACTAATGGATGGTCATCAATCAACAGTACCTTCATACGGCTAAACCTCCATCGTTTATTGTACTTGCATTTGATATTACTATTTCAATTTCTGTACCAGATCCAACCTTACTGTTTATTTTAATATTTCCCTTGAAGGAATTTGCAAGCCATCGCATATTTATAATCCCAGCCCGGAATTTTTGGGGCTTAGATTATCTGTATCAAAACCAACACCATCATCGATTATCTTCAGTCTAACCAATTCATACCCTATTTCCAGATCCACCCGGAGGTTCTTGCACTTTCCGTGACGCACAGCATTTCCGGCGGCTTCGCGGAAATCCATTATTTCTGTAATTGAATTTTCAATAATTTTATCATCGATAACTTCCGGTTGGTTTATTGACTTATTAAAATAAAATATTGAAAGTATCAGCGTAATTATTAAAACTGCGAGTATTAATATTCTGTATGTTTTTTCATGAAAACTCACCTATATTCCTTTAAAGATCTGCACCTGAAACCTACGACAATTACCTAAAAATAAATACAATTAATGATAATTTTATATTCGGTTTGAACTCAATTTTTCATATATGTAAAATTATGCCATAATAATTAATAATTAGTCGGATGCATGGCTATCTCCTTGCATTCCAAGCATTTGAAGTACCAAAGTACATTCCGTCGCTTCTTCTTTACAATTATTCTATATTGAATTATTGTTATATTTTGTCAAAATATAGTGTCGAACTGAATTTCTTATCATCATATTTCAACATATTTTACCATCATTTTTATTTATTACTTTCATGTGATTTTATTTACAATAATAACCATATCTTAAAGCTAATAAATGTCGAAATTAGACGAACACTTTTTCTTAAATCTGTGTTTTTTATTTATATTTCCGGGAAATTTCTGAAAACTTTAAAGAATAATTTTTTATCACTGTTATCCCTTAAATTGATGTCAATATCCAATAGAACTGTTAACCAATACATATAAAGGTTATCTGTGAGACCGGAAATAAGATGCCATAAGACCCCTGCCTTTTATTACAGGGGTTTAATAATTTTTAATAGACCGTTTATTATATAGCTTTGATCGTCTATTTCGCTTTTTAAGCGGTTAATGCTTATTTTAAGCTGATTGATTTCATCATTCAGTTTCATGTTTTCCTGCTCCAGTTTTTTTTTAGTTTCTTTTGCAGAATCACTTGATTCATTATTGCATACACCTTTCACAAGCTGAAGAAAGTTCTCAAAAAGCGAGACCGTATCCTTAATGCTGATACTGTTAAGAAGCTGTTTCCAATCCTGTACTTCTTCATCCTGGGGCGGAGCCATATCTATCCGGTCGCAAATCCAAAAATCCTGACGGGGCTCTCTCAGGATAATGCCTTCAATATCTGCGGTTATGGTAATATAAGAAGCCACGGTGTCAGGGATTTGCGTATAAAATGCAATATTTTTCACATGCTGTACAACAATATGATCCTCCGATACTTCAGTCATCGGCTTTTTAATTATGCTTTTGGAAATTATGAAATTTTTAACGGCATTTATTTTTTGGGCTATAGTCTTTATTTCCTGCGAATCCGTATTGATTACGTCACAAAAAACCTCAACAGTAAAATTCATCACCTGCTCTATGTTATCAGTATTTTCAAGGGTTTTATATGAAATGTCATAAATACAGCAATCGTTTATTTTTCTTATCTCATAGTCCTTTTCCAAAAGAACGGCAATATTTCCTTCATACAATACTTCATTGGTAAAGGAATATTTCCCTGCATAAAAATCCGGCAGCATCGTTTCACCCCTCCGCTTAAGTTTATTCGGAAAACCGGCGGATCTTAACCGTGATTTTACATAACTGCCACATCGATAAACACAATGTTTGATATCTTCAGAGACTGTTTTGTAAACATATTGCCGATAAAAAGATAACGCTTTCCTGACAGGACGTTTCCTGTTGAAGATTGAAAATATTTTACTTAAAAATAATTCGTTTTTCTGTTAAGAAAGGCATTGATTGAGACAAATTTCGTTATGATGTCATGGTTCAAGAGTGCAAAGCCCGCTCTGTAATTAGCATACAGAGTTACAACATTTTTTTAATTAACCTGTGTGTTTTTCGACACATATATTACTTATACAATGGAGGGATGTTAATGCGTGAAATTTGGAACTGGATACAAGTTGCATTAGCTGCTTTAGGCGCTTTTCTGGGTTGGTTTTTAGGCGAAGCGGACAGATTCCTTTACGCCCTGTTGGCCTTTGTAGCCATTGATTATATAACAGGGGTACTCTGCGCGATTATGGATAAAGAGTTGTGCAGTGAAATAGGCTGGAAAGGGATCCTGAAAAAAGTGCTCATTTTTGTTGTAGTGGGCGTAGCTCATGTCCTGGACACACAAATACTGGGCAGTTCCGGAGGCAGCGGCGCTCTTCGCACAGCCGTAGTGTTCTTCTATTTAACCAATGAGGGTGTTTCTGTCCTGGAGAATGCAGCACATATGGGGCTTCCTATACCGGACAAGCTTAAGGCAGTCTTGAAACAACTGCATAAACGTGATGAAAAAAGTGCCAAGTAGTGCACCATAGGAACAACTACATAGCCTGGGACTGTAACACCGTCCAAAGTAATAAGAAAAGGCAGAAAAAAATAAAAATGTGTATCTTTTATGATCTTAATTTTCCCCATAAGCAGGAAACCCGATCAAACTTATGGGGATAATTGTTTATTTGAGTTTTTTATAAATCTTTTCAGGAAAAATCCGAGTCAATATTGGTAATATTTGGTTTTAATGTCATTTGACATTTATTTATGTCGAGTCCTTGTCATCAGGCATATTATATAAATAGAAATCAATATAAAGATAAAGGAGGGTTGAACATGGCAGTTTCTTTGTTTAAACTAGCTATTACTGCAAGTACAACTACAACTGTTGATACTAAACCAGATGTACAGAAATTCTTTTACCTCTTTGATCCGGATGATGTTGATGCTGGAGTCTTAACTATTCTGGCTGAAGATTTTGTCGATGACCAGGGAGATGCAATAACTGCAATCCCTGAGGCTGATCCCGACAATGGCTATTATTTGCTGTTTATTAACGGTGTGCTGCAGCAGGAAGGCTTATACACAGTTTCGGATGCAAGCGTAGTGGTTCAGGAAGCAAATGATATTGAACCGGAATCACCAATCGTTTTAGTTGTTACCAATTTCGCGTCGGACGCAAGCTCCAATACCGATGTTAATACTTAATCGAAAAATGGGTGGGCAATTGAGCTCACCCTATTTTTTATGTAACTCAAAAAGCCATATAAGAATAAAATACTCTTGAAGTGAATTATTGGAGTGAGAGGCGATGCCTGGTTACAGACTGTCGAATATTATTTGTTTCCTGACAGATATAAACGGAAATATCTTGGACCCGTACAAGCCTGGGTCAATAAGTTATACCATTTTGAACTCCAGTAACAATCATTTCCAAAAACAGGTACAGACCCCTTCGGGAAAAATTGCGGATAAGAGTAAATTCAAAATATTGATAAAAGGATATATATCGATTTTTATGGAAGATAAGCGCATCTCAGAGCCAATACAGTTTACGGCATATCAGAATATTGATCTATACACTCCAAAAGAAGCGTATTTATCTTTCCGGATATGCAGTTTTAAATGTTGTGTTGACGCCATTTGTACTGAAAATAAATCGCTTAGTATAGAAGTTATGGTGACACTTGGAACCATTGTTCGTTCAATGGCACAAACCGAGTTGATGGTGCCGGTCGCGGAATTACCTGAAAATAATATTTGCAACTTCGAAGACAGTACGGTATGTCTGAATGTTACAAGAGTTTTTGATAAATACTGTTTTACAAATGAAATCATCACTTCTTACAATACTGGAAGCATTAAAGCTGAAACATACCAATATAATGCTCTGGCTGAAGGAAATAAAACAATTTATACCAACGATGATGAAGTATTTATATACGGCAACAGGGGCATTCCTGATCCTCAGGAAGTATCTTTCTGTACTCTGCATATTAATGGTGTTGTACAACCTGGTGCAAACTATGAAATAGAAAAAGGGGCACTCACGTTAAAAACGGAAGATGTTCCTCTGGAAAACTCCCCGATAATAATCAGTTTCGTTACTTTCAAAGATATAAACGGTACAGTTTTACCGGCAGAAGTATATCACTATAATACGATCTCTGATGGTTCCAAAAGAGAATTTACAAACGAAGATGAACTGAAACCTTATGGAGACAAAGGAATTATTGACCCCGGCCGGGCATCATTTGTCAATTTATATATCAACGGAGTATTACAGCCGAAAGTAAATTACCTGGTAAAGGAAGGGCTTTTGAGATTACAAACCTCAGATTTGCCTCAGGAAGGAGTTATAATCACCCTGGAGTATATAACTATCAAGGATATCAACGGCCGGACTCTTAAGGCAGAAACTTATGCATATAACGCCCTTGCGCATGAGAATAATATTTATACCGATAATGATGAACTTAAAATGTATGGAAACAAAGGTATACCTGATCCTCAAAGCGTTTCTTATTATAACCTATTTGTAAATGCCGTCCTTCAATCCCCCCGTAATTATTCGGTGGAAAAAGGACTGCTCAGATTAAACACCGAGGATATACCTTTGGAAAACACGCCAATTACTCTGCAGTTTATAACAGTTTCACCTTTTTGCTGATATACATATCTTAATTAATAATATCAGCCCAGGAAAAATCCGGTTTCTGATATTCGATAGCATGCCGTTGCTTTTCATTAACGTTTTAATGTCTCAACTCTGTCCGATGTAGTAAGTCCACCTGTCATACGCTTCCCTCAGCGGAGCATCAAGATAACTCAACGCTTTTTCTTTGATCCAGTCCGGCACGCCATAGGCAGCTTCCGCTATGCTTCCGGTTATGGCCGCCAGGGTATCGCTGTCGCCTCCGAGAGAGATGGCGTTACGGATGGCGTCCTCAAAACCCGTACTCTCAAGAAATGCTATAATGGCCTGGGGTACGGTCTCCTGACAGCTTTCATTAAAGCGGTAGATTGGACGAATTTCGTCAAGTGTCATGGATAAGTTATATCCGAATTGAGATTCTATCAGTTTTTTAATTTCAGCTTTCAAATCTTCAAGGGACCAGGGTTCACAATGGTCAAAGGCATGACCTCCTGCGTAAAACCGGCACAAAAAAATAGCCGCCGCTGTCGCCTGGGCACCTTTTATGCCTTCCGGATGATTATGGGTAACCTCGGCGGATTTTGTTACGTATTTCCAACCGTTTTCCGGCCAACATCCTGTGCGCGCATAGAACCCGCAATCCATTACCCATGCGCAGGGCGAGACCCTCATTGCCGAACCGTTGCCCCAGGAGTTATACGGCTTACGGTTATCGGAATGTATCCAGCTCCCGAATCGCCCGCCGTACCCGGCGTTTGGATAAAGCCTTCCCCACTTCTTGTATGCGTCAATAAAATCGTCGGCGCTTCCGCCGTTCATTATCGCATCTGCTGAAGCGACCGTCATAACTGTATCATCGGTAAAAAAACAGTCATCGCGAAACAGCGGAAAATCCTTTGTTTTGATATTGTTCCATTCGTAGACCGAGCCTACTATGTCACCTATGATTGCCCCCAGCATTATACAAAACCTCCCCGTTTCCTAAAATCTTCGCCGATCTGCTGAAATGTTCTATAAAGCTATTATGAGTCATTTTGGAACTGTTGGCAATCTTTACGGTTGGTGTCTGTAAATAATTGATTCCTGATTTGCCTGCAAATTAAACGGAAAAATATTCTGCTATGAAATAGAACAATTGATTTTAAAGATTTTTAAAAATGTTTTATGCCCTGTCCCAATATATCTATATTTCAAGGGACAAGGCATAAAACAGGTTTAGAGGTTAGGGTTTTTTTATATTAGTTGATATAACTGTGTAAACCTAATAAAAGTGTGTATACCTGGTCAAAGTAAGAAATATATCGTTCAGTCCGGTATCCTTAGGGCCACATACGCAAGATCGGCAATATCTATGATATTATCATTGTTCATATCCGCGATCTTTGCTTCATCCCATGCCGGATCCCCGGATTTTACACCATAGTAGTATGCAACAATGGCCAGATCCCCTACATCAGTTTTCCCGTCATTATTGAGATCGGCAGACTTTATGACTGATGCCTTGAAGATTTCTACCGCTTCGTCCAGGGCTATAACAGCGTTGTCTACCTGGGATTGCGTTGCACCCGGATCATCTCTTACAGCTTTTGCCGAATTGATGGCCGCATATAATGCATCCTTGGCTTCCTGCGGATACTGGCCGGGCTCTGTGCCGACTACTGCAGCATCATAAAGATCCAGGGCATCATTGATTGCTGCTGTCAAAGCTGTCTTGTCAACAACCGGTACTGGCTCATTAATTACTATATTCTTGCTGTCGACAGCTGCATCTGTCACTGTTCCTTCCGGCGCGATCCCAAGTTTGGCGCCTGTTATGGCAATAATTCCCGTAGTATTGCCTATACCGGTCTTTACCCTGAAAATCAGGTTGATCGCATCATTGCCTGATAAACCTCCGATGTTGGCAATAATCAATCTGATTTTTCCATCAACAGCTGTGTCTTCCCTGAGTAACTTCATATTGTCGTTTTCAATTGCTGCGCTCACATATTCAAATACGTCAGCGTCATACGACAGGGTAATGTCCTGGGCAAAGACATTCTGACCCGCGTTATTTATTTTTATTCCCACTTCAAATGATTCTCCGGGTTCCAATAAAGCCGGGCAGGTGATTATCGCTTTTACAGAACCGTCATCTATGGGATCCATGTTCTCAAGCGCGGCAAGCAGCCTGAGGCATGCATTATTGATGGCTACCGGGTCGGAATTTTCGTCAAGCTGATACGCTCCATTCAATGCGTTGATCAGCTTGTTCCAGCTGGCAAAAGTGTAATCGTCTTCCGACAGAAGCTCTGCCTGGCTGACAGCATTTTGGAGGTCCGCCCAATCACATACGATTTCTATGATCTCAAAAGGATCAATGTTCATAACAGAGGAATCCTTTGAAACAGAAAGCCTGTATTGGTCACCGGAGGGAGTTACCTCGCATGCAACACCAAGCGCCTTAAGATCCGCCCTGGTGTTTAGCACTTCGGTAGCCTTGGCCGCCCTGGCCGCATTGCTGTCGTAACTGCCCTTGGGTATCGCAACGCTTTTACCTATAAGCGGCAGTGCATTTTCAACGTCTATCAGGCTTGAAGGCACTTGTGAAAGCTCGCCCAGATCAGCAGTCCAGAAGTTTTTAGCTCTCACGGTGAATGTTTTTGTGCCCATGTTTGTAGTTGCGAATATCTGTACATGTGCATCGTTGAACGAGTCATCCAGCACATAGCCGCCGTGGTATTCCCATTGTATTCCGTCCCGCGAGCGATAACCGGTAACGGTGTTTCCAACCTTCCTTAACCTCAGCCACAGGTTAGGGGTCGAGAATGAATAGTTGAACTCGCTCATGCCGGTACCGGCCATCTGGATACTGTTGCCGTTCATACGCATGAATTTGACATATGCTCCTCCGGGTGTCAGAAGTCCAAGCCCGAAACCGCCATATGCGCCGCCACCGCCGCTTACGTCATCGCTTACGTTTTCAAATTCCGCAGTGACTTCCCAGTCGCCCTCGATGACATCTATGAGTTCTATATGCGGGAACTGTGCCGTTTCTGGATTTGAGGGATAATCTTCTCTCTCAACTGTGCCTGGAGCTGTAAGCAAGATTCCTTCAGAATCAAAGTCGACATTTCCCCTGGCAATCTCGGATGTATTGAAATACCTCCAGCCTTCAGGAAGTTCGGTTAAGCCCGCGAACGACTGTTGCGTGCGTATTATTTGATCATCGGGAGGAATAAATTTGACAAAATAAGTCCTTGTTTCTTCGGTATCCAGGAAACGTGCTATTGCGGTTCCCGGAACCCCGTCAGCCTGTATTGCCGTAACCATGACATCAGCGTAATCGGAAGACGCTCCCAGCTGCGGGATTTCGCCGTCATCAGGCACTTCGACAAAATAGGTCCTGATATCTGACGAGAAACCCGGAATAGGACTGCCGTTAAGTGTCAGGTTATCGCGAACAGGCCTTGGCGGCACATACACTGCCTGCGGCGAATAAACAGACTTGCTCACCGTTACTGATTCAATGGCGGCGCTTCCGTCCGGCGCAGCCGCAAATCCTACGGTACCGATCTCATGGTCGTCATTTTTCGTTGTCAGGGCTAAAGTGGGTCCCACACGTACCGACAACACATCTCCAACGGCGTCCACGGTCAGCTTGAACGGTCCGTTGCCTATATTGAAATTCCTCGCCTGCAACAGCGATTTTTCCCCATACAGTGATGAATACAGTTCCAGCTTGTTATTGGAAACCGCCAATTCGTAATAGTTTTTCCTGTCGCTCTGGCGGAAACGTACATTCAGTACTCCGTTAAGAGATTTGACATTGGTCTCGAAGCAGTAGTCATCCCATCTTTCTCCCACTTTGCCAATAGCCTGGGAACCTTCTCCGGAAAGTATCAGCGCACTGTCATCAATAGCGACTTCACCGTTTACCGACCAGTTTGCGAGATCGCTCTCAAAATCATCCTCAAACATCTTGTCCTCGATTACAAACTGTAAGTCCCACAACTCGCAAATGTTGTTGCTTCCAGCAGTGGGTGCCACAAATTTGAAGAATATGCCCTGCAAACCGTCAACTTCGTCAACTCTGGGAACAGGGATCCTTAATGTGGTATACTCCTGCGGCATATCCGCCGTCAGTTCAAACTCACCGATTTTTTCTCCCAGGTTGTTGGTATTGGCAAGTTCAGGTCCCCTTAAATAAACTTCGATCTTTGCGTCCTGACCCAGCGGCTGCAATCCTAACTCAAGCTGGGTTGTCTTTCCTTCCGGGGCATTGCCGTCAAAATTGAAATATTTATAGCCGATCACGGCATTATTTCTTATATTATATATAGCAAGGCTGTTTATGCCTTTTTCATATCCTTGTATGCCTCTTTCACTTCTAGGTGCGGCTCGCACATTGGGTCTGGTCGTCCCCCGACCCGCTGTTGGGAAGTTTCCTACCATGAAACATGCGATGGTGGCAGAGTGTTTTCTGTATGGGTCAAGACCATCGATGAAAAACCCCATGGATGTCATTTCAGCTACCGGCTTGCGTCGATAATCGCTTACAACCGGGTATTCGCTTCTACCCGGCATAGGCAGGAACCTGACCTCTCCGGTTTCATCGTTATATTCCATTCGGATGGGTTCTACCATGGTCTGCCTGGCAAATCCGTTGTTGCCCCTGTGATATGTGATATACCATTGTCCGTCTACTTCAAAGAGGCCGCCATGGGTATTGTTGCTGGCCATACCTGCTGAATATGAAGTACCCTGTTCGTTTGGTATCGCTTCTCCTCCTGAGTCTACCAGAATGCCGCCCCAGGTATAAGGGCCAAAAGGACCCCCGCCAGATTTGGGGCTGCTCCATGCATAAGCCAACTGGTCAAACCCGGTACCGAAAGGCTCTCCTGAATAGCCTGAACGGGCATATACCATTACGTAAGTATCTTTGATTTTTCGTATGGATGATGCTTCAAAGAAACGGAATTCGGAATCTCCTGTCGGAATGACATTTTTAATGATTTCGGTTCCCTCTTTCAGGGCATACATATTCGGATCCAGCTCGCATCCTTCAGATCCGCGAATCCCCCAGAAACCGTAAACTCTTCCGTCGTCATCCACAAGAACGGCCGGGTCAAATGCGAGAGGACCTGTTGTAGCGATTTTATTCTCGTCAGCCCAGTTGATAGTTTCAAAAGGACCGTCCGGCCTGTCGGATTTGGCAACCTGAGATATGCGCAGGCCTGACTGGTTATTTGGGAACAGGTAGTAGGTTTTCTTACCTGTTTCTTTGTCTACAACCTCCTGTACGTCGGGTGCGTACAGCACGTCAGCTACACCGCCGGCAATTGACTCAAATATGACACCATCATATCTCCATTTCGTCAAATCTTCCACCGGAGCTGACCATGTCACCAAATCCCATCCACAGTACCCTGAGACCATCATATCGTGTGATCCATATATGTATACACGGTACTTGCCGGGATTATCAGGATCTTCAAACACATAAGGCTCCGCATCGGGAATATACTCCCAGGGAGGTAAAAACGGATTGCCCTGATGAGTGGTATAAATTTGCTGATAGTAATCGCCTCTGGAACTTTGGGCGAACACCGGCACAGAAGGGACAGCCAATAAAATGTTGCATAGAAACACGCATAAAATAATGATAGCTGGGATCGATCGCCGTTTGCCAAAGAATTTATTCATTTTTTATTACCCCTCTTAATTCAGTTTTTACGATAGTCTTTTGTTTTCTTCGCATGAATGAATAAAGCCGTTCTATTGAGTATTCAGACAGCCTGTTCACTTAAAAGTCGCTTAAAAAATGCAAAACTGTACACTAATATGAAAATGTCATTTGATTCGAAATTTGTATCAGTAGGCCTACTAATATGTCATTTTTATTATATAATTTTCTAGAAAAATTGTCTATATTTCCCATTTATATTGTAAGTTTTCAGAGGTTTTGACCGGAAATAAGATATAAAATATTGCCCATTATGTTTTTTGTATATATTTGTTTAAAGACTGCAATTCCCCCAAGTGTTGAAACATAACATGCTTTCTAATATAATAATCATGTCAATTCAATATACTGGAGGATCTAAAATGGCATGCAACAATACTAATAACTGCACTTGCACATACCCGTGTTCCCGTCGGGGCAAATGCTGTGAATGTGTCGCATATCACCGCAGAAGCGGAGAAGTACCAGGGTGTTTTTTTTCCAAATCCGGTGAAAAAACTTATGACCGGTCGATTGAGAACCTGTTCAGGGATCATAAAATAAGGGTTTAGTCCTGACAATGCTTATTCAGCGTTTTGAGAATTTGGATTTTATTTAGTAGGAACTGTTTTTCTGATTCTCTTATTCCTGTTATACTTAATAGACGGCTATTAATGAGATTAAAGTGGATTTTCCGTCAAAAAACGGGGCAGCTTTTTGCGGAAGGTATTCTGGAAGAAGCAAAAACCTGCCCGTTTTATTTTGCCTGTTACTTCGAATATTAATTCCGGCTTCGCCGTCTTACATCTTTTCGTATTTCTTCAAAACAGGCCTCATTGACAGCTCCGGTCTCGCGGAACGTAGCTATTGTTTCTTTCATGACTTTAAAGTTCAATTGTGTCCCCTCGCTGTCGGCTATATAATCAACGGCTCTGTCCGGGGTGATTCCGAAACTTCCGGCAGTCTGCACTGCGTCAATGTTTGCGCCCAGGAAAATAAATTCCCATCCATATTTCGCTTTCTGCCGTTCAATCAGCGTCTTAACCTTTTCAACTGAATATTCCCGGCTGGAGTTTTCCTCGCCGTCGGTGATAATAACAAACAATACCTTTTCGGCGCGATAGCTCTCGGCGGTATGCTTCTGGGCATTGCCTATTTTGTTAATTGTTCTGCCGATTGCATCAAGTAGTGCAGTCGAACCTCCAACCTGATACTCCTTCTCAGTAATTGGGCTTACCGCTTTAATATCGATACGGTCGTGAAGCAGTTGATAATTATTATCAAATAATACAGTTGTAACGCAGCATTCTCCCTCAATCGCCTGTTGGTTTTTCAGCATTGAGTTGAAGCCACCAATGGTATCTGACTCCAGTCCGCTCATCGAGCCGCTTTTATCGAGTATGAATACCAGTTCGGTCAATCCTTTTTTCATTTTCGCAGCCTCCTAAGATTTTTAGATTTATTTTAATCTTAGGATACTACCCGGACTGGGGTTGATGGTCGCCTGGGAGGCGACAAATTATTAATTCAACCTCCCAACAGAGGCTGGTCATATTCGAACAATACCTGATTGATCTGGAAAATATCATATATTCCGTTATCAATGAAATATTCCACAATAACGTCGAATTTTACGGCATGTGAAAGAGCATATCCCGCCCGCTTTAAGAACTCGTTGGTTTCATCAAGCGATAATTCGAGTGCTACGGCAAGAGCAACAGCTGTACGTTTGCTCGGCATATAGTTTTTATTGTTCCTGATTTTGGAAAACAGTTTGCGGTCAAGATTGGCACGTTTATACACCTCAACGTCTGTCATTTTCTTTGCATCAATCAGGCGAAAGAGCATCAGGGAGAATGGCTCATCAAGGTTGCCGACCAATTCATCAAAAGGAGCGGGCGCACTAACTGACGGAGCAAATCTCCCATGCTTAGCTTTAAAAAGAGGTTCATCATATTTCTCCGGAAGCTCATCAGCCTCATATAAAGCCTGATGTTCTACATCAAGCAGTTGTCTCCGATTTATTTTGTGCGTATCAACATAATGCTCATCTATGTAACTTTCAACTTCTCCAATCAGCCGGCTGCTGATCTTGTATGCTGATTTATCAAACACCACTAAAGTCACATCAAGGTCATGGTCCTTGAGGAAATCCCGGATTGCCGAAGTTGCAACTAAAAGCGCCTCATCTTTCGGATAACCATAAATACCGCTGGAGATCAGCGGAAATGCTATACTCTCACAATTGTTTTCAACTGCTGTTTTCAGTGAATTTATATACGCGCTGTATAGAAGCTTCTCGCTTTGCTCCTTGTTCCACTCGCGGTAAACAGGCCCCGCTGCATGTATGACGAATCTTGCTGGCAGACCGAATCCCGGTGTAATGACAGCCTCCCCCGTCTTAATAGGAGCCAGTTTATCGCATGCGGCCTGCAGCTGTTCCGCTCCTGCCGCTTTGAATATAGCTCCGCAAACTCCGCCGCCCATTTGAAGACTGGTGTTGGCTGCGTTGACAATGGCATCAACTTTCATTTTCGTGATATCCTGACGGACTATGTTAAATGGCATTAGAATCCACCTCCGGCAATCCTGTCGTCAAACATTTTTCTGAGCTTCTTTGCCTTTAATACTATTCTTTTTGATAAGTATTATCGCTATTATGATTATATCATTGCAGCATTCACCGCAGCAAAGGCATGATTTTCGACAGGTACTAAATTATTTTGTTTATTTGCTCTCCGTTAAGCCAGGCGTAAATATTGTCAAATGTTATCCTTGCGCGCCTTATCATTGATTCATGCGTTGCGAAAGCCACGTGGGGCGTTAATAGTGTATTCTTCGCAGAAATTAAGACATGATCCTCCTGCAGAGGCGGTTCAATCTCGAAAACATCGATTGCCGCCCCCGCTATTTTCCCTTCATTCAAAGCATGGGCGACGGCAGCGATATCAATTACCTGACCTCTGGCGCAGTTTATTAATATGGCATTGGGTTTCATCAGGCCGATATTATTGCTGTTAATTAAAAAACGCGTTTCTTTGTTCAATGGTGTATGCAGTGTTATAATATCGCTGGATCTCAGCAGCTCGTCCAGCGAAACATATTTGATCCCCAGCTTTTTTGCTTCTTCTTTTTCTGTTTTGCTATAACCCAGCAGGTTGCACCCGAATGCTTTTAATAATTGGGCAGTCCTTAGGCCAATGGCTCCGGTGCCGATTATCCCAACAGTTTTGCCCGATAGTTCAGAACCTACCAGGCCGTCTTTTGTTTTTCCTTCCCTGGCTGCCGAATTACATTCCACTATATTTCTCAGCTTGCTGATGATCATGCCAATGACAAGTTCCGCTACAGCCTGGGTACTGTACCCGGCCGCATTGGAAACCTTAATGTTCTTTTCCCGGCAAGCATCTATATCGATATGGTCAACTCCCGTAAACGCTACCGATATGAATTTCAAATTTGGCGCAGCTTTAATTACTTCTCCCGGCAGCGGGTGATTGGCGATAATTATGGCCTCGGCATCATCTATGCGGGCTTTCAGTTCATTCACATCATTTGTGACTGAATCATATGCGATAAATTCGTGCCCTTTTTTCTTAAGCCCTTCCGATAATTGTTCAAGAGTTGCATTGTTTATTGCCAGTGGTTCAAGCATTACTATTTTCATTTTATACCTCCGGTAGATAGATCAATTAATTATAAAATAATTTCCATGTAATCGTAAAATATGCTTTATATCGTATCCCATATTATTTCTGTTACCCCATTAAATTCTATTAAAACTTAAATAATTATTTTTAACTCATCGGATTTGTACTTAAAAAAAATATGAACCCTCTTCTTTAAATCTGCCGTGAGAGTTCACATTTTTTTGCTTCATTCTTTTTTCCTTACCGGAATCCAGATTTCACTTCGATACTTTGGATTTCCGGTATCTGGGTTTTCGTTCCACAATATTTCCGGGCCTTTTCTTGCCTCATATCCCGATGTTGGAAACCATTCTGAATATATTCTTCCCCATACATTTTGAAGCGTTTCCGGGAATGGCCCTATGGATTCAAAAACAGCCCAGGTGCCTGCTTCTGTTTCCAATACGTCAAATCCTGCTGTTTCTTCACTTGTAGTTACTACTCCAATGTAATGATCCAGTTCCCCTCTTTCCTCCATTCTTCCTTCCGAGAAATTGGTGGAAGCGTTTATAATCCCTGTTGGTACGACATTTGAAAGGGCTTTTAATTTTTTGATGACCTCAGGAGTAAGAAGTTCAGCCATTTTTTCAATCTCCGGATTGATGCCCTTAAACATAATCGGAACCCTTTTCTTAAATCCAACTATCTTAAAAGCTCTTTTTTCAACAATACGATAATTCATTTC